>Ga0126307_10000192_pt1 | contig 38909 bp, 37 predicted proteins | sample Plot28_FD_89955 | JGI IMG/M metagenome (GOLD analysis project Ga0126307, IMG submission 89955) | Serpentine soil microbial communities from UC McLaughlin Reserve, CA, USA - Plot28 | ecosystem: Environmental > Terrestrial > Soil > Grasslands | place: USA: UC McLaughlin Reserve, Lake County... | reverse complement strand
TCGGCGTCGACACCGACGGCCCGAGCACCCAGGAGGCCGTGCCATTCCCCGGCGTGACCATCCTCCGCGACCGCTTCAACGTCCCCCATGTCTACGCGAGCGCTCGCGCCGGCGGGATTCAGGCCGCCGGCTGGATCCTCGCCGAGGACCGCGGGCTGTTGCTCGAGCAGGCGCGTTACAACTCGCGTGTCGCCGTCATCGACGCGCCGGGCCTGAGCGCCATCGGGCTGACCGCCGGCCTGCAGAGCTTCGAGCCGAGCGCCCAAACCGAGGCATTCGTCTCGACCGAGACCAAGGCGCTCAAGCGCCGAGGCAAGGACGGCAAGGCAGTCCTACGCGACATCGACACCTACGTCTCGGGGATCAACGCGTACCTGGCGGCCAGCCATTCCGCGAACGCACCCTGGACGCGCAACGACGTCTATGCCGTCAACGCGCTCAAGGGCCAGTTCCTCGGGCAGGGTGGCGGCGACGAGGCCGAGCGCTCCTCGTTCCTGAACGGCCTCCAGCAGCAGCTCGGCAATGGGAGGGGCTTCGCGGCGTTCAACGACCTCCGCCAGTTCAAGAATCCGCGCAGCGTGGCCTCCGTCAACGGGACCTTCCCGTACGGACACATCCCGCGGAAGCATCCCGGCAGCGTGGTGATCGACCACGACAGCTTCAGGCCGACTCCCGCCGCTCCAGCCAGCATCGCTCGCAGGTTCGGCTCCGAACGCGTGCAGGCCAGCAATGAGCTGATGGTCTCCGGCAGCCGCTCCACGACCGGTCACCCGATCCTGGTCGGCGGCCCGCAGATCAGCCACTTCTTCCCCGGCCTCGTTCTCGAGATCGACATGCACGCGCCACATCTGCACTGGCGCGGCGCCACCTCGGCGCCCTTCCCGGGCTACCTGCTGATCGGCCGCACGCCCCGCTTCGCCACCACGCTGACCTCGGCGAGCGGTGACATCGTCGACCAGTTCGCCGAGATGCTCTGCGGCGGCAGCAACGAGAAGTACCTCTTCAAGGGCAGGTGCCGGCCGATGGGCCGCTTCGACGCGGGAACGCTCAACGGGAACCCTGTGAGCTTCCTGACCACGGTGCACGGGCCCGTCGTCGGCTACGCCAGGGTCCGCGGCCACACGGTCGCGATCTCCTCGAAGCGCTCGAGCCGCGGCAAGGACATCCTCGACCAGCTCTTCTTCCGCCGGCTCTCCAACGGCTCGATCAAGGATCCGAAGGACTTCTACCAGGCGGCATCCCTCACGCCGCAGACTTTCAATTCCTTCTACATCGACTCCAAGAACATCGCGGAGTACACCAGCGGCCGCCTGCCGATCCGCAACCCGAACGTCGATCCCGGGCTACCCACAAAGGGAACCGGACAATACGAGTGGCAGGGCTTCCTGAAGCCGCTGGCCCACATCCACGGCAAGAACAACAAGCAGGGCTACATCAACAACTGGAACAACGGCGGGGCGCGCGGTTTCGGCGCGGCCGACGACGAGTGGATGCGGAACGGCTCGGTTGGGCGGATCAACCTCCTCAACTTCGACCTGAAGCGGCTCCAGAAGAAGGGCAGGTGGTCTCCGACGACGGTCACCTCGGCGATGAACGCGGCGGCCACGCAGGATGTCCGCGCGATCGTGATGGTGCCCCTCCTTGCCAAGCTGCTCCGGGGCACTCAGGCGCCCACTCCACAGGCCGCGCAGATGCTCATCCTCCTGCAGCAGTGGCGCGCCCAGGGCGGCAACCGGCTTGACCTGAACGGCGACGGCCTGATCGACCACCCCGGCGCCGCGATCATGGACACGGCCTACACGAAGATCGTCGACAACGCGATGGCCGCGCGCCTGGGCCAGTCCCTTCTTCCCGAGCTCAACCAGCTCGCCGGCCGCTGGGACGCTCCTCCTGGGGGCCAGTACGACGGCTGGTACCAGTACTTCGACCGCGACATCCGCGGGCTGCTTGCCAAGAAGCGCAGCAAGGTCCCGGACGGGTTCAGCCTGACCTACTGCGGCAAGGGCCACCTGGGCCTATGCCGCTCCCAGGTCTGGACGGCGATCCAGGCGGCCGGCGATCAGCTGGCGGGCGAGCAGGGCACCTCGAATCCGGCCGCATGGCGCGCGAGCGCCATCGACGATCAGTTCACCTACACGCCGCTTCCGCTGGTCACCTCGCCGTACTCGAACCGGCCGACCGGGATCCAGCAGATCATCTCGTTCAAGAAGTAGGACGGCGGGGCCAGGTCTCAGGAGGAGCCCTGCTCGACCAGGGCGCGGAGGCTCTCGTGGTCCTCCGCGCAGGCCGAGCAGCCCTCGAGGTGAGCCCGCATTCCCGGGATCGCGGCGTCTGCATCCGAGCCGGCGAGCTCGAGCTCCACGTAGCGATCGAGCTCCTCGAAGCAGCGCTCGCAGCTCAGCTCCGGGCCCTCCGGCCCGAGCAGCCGGCCGACGAGCCGGTTCTCTCGCGTTGGTTCATTCATGGTGATTCCTCTGTTTGCTGCTGTTCTGGGTCAAGGCCGCGCTTGGCGAGTGCTGCCCGCAGGCTCTGGCGCGCATCGTGCAGCACCTTGTAGAGCGCGCCGCGTGTCGTGTCCATTCGCTCGGCGAGGACGTCGATCGGCACCTCGTTCAGCGCCAGCGCGACCAGCACCTCCCGCTGCCGGGGAGTGAGCCTCGCATCGATCTCCTGTCGGATGGCCGCGAGCAGGTCATTCATCTCGACCTCGCCCTGCGGGGCGAGACCGGGATCGCGGACCTGTGGCCACTCCTCGGCCTCGAGCGGCACCTCGCGCCCCTGCCAGGCCAGCTTCCGGATCTTCGCCGCGGCCTCGTAGAGGGCGAACTTGTACGCCCAGGTCGTGAACTTGCTCTCGCCGCGGAAGTCATCGAGCTTGCTGAGCACGGCAACCATCGCGTCGCCGGCACTCTGCTGAGCCAGGTCCTCCTGGTCCCCGCCGCGGATCTGGGAGAGGACTGCGCAGCGCTTCTGGACCTCGAACCGGGCGGCTCTCAAGAGGAGCTCGCGCAACTCGGCGAGCGCCGCGTCCCGCTCGCGTCCGTGCGCGCCAAGGCGGTCCAGCCATCTGCGGGAATCGGGATCCATCCGGTCGGCGACGGGCGCTGGTTCAGCCACAGCGGTAACCATGTCTCCTTAGCGTCACCCGAAGCCAGTTTCTTACCCGCTCGGCCTCCGACGTAAGAACCCGCGTCCCGGCGACGCTCAACGAATGACAGCTGAACCTGTGCGGCGCCTTATACGGCACCGCAGAGAAAGGAGGCTTCATCTATGTCCAGTGTCACTACTACGACAAGGTCCGAGGCGCCGGCACGCGGGCCCGGGGCGGCTTCCAATGGCCACGCCGCGGCTGACCGCCGGATCGAGATCGCCGCCCACCAGGCGTTCTGGCTGCTCCGGATCGCGTTCACCGTTGCGCCGATCTTGTTCGGGCTCGACAAGTTCTTCAACTGGTCGGTCGACTGGCCCGACTACCTGGCGGGTTGGGTCAACGACATCGTCCCGGGCAGCGGCCAGGACTTCATGTACTTCGTCGGCGGGGTCGAGATCTTCGCCGGGTTCCTCGTTCTGCTCGCCCCCCGCATCGGCGCCTTCGTCGTCGCGGCGTGGCTGGGCGGCATCGTGGTCAACCTGCTCACCTACGACCCGCCGACCTACTACGACATCGCCCTGCGCGACTTCGGGCTGATGCTCGGAGCGCTGACCCTCGGCCGGCTCGCGCTGGCAGTCGTGCCCGCGCGGAAGTCCGGGGTCTTGCCCGAGAGACCCTGGTAGCCGGCTCGCCTCCGGCGGTCCGAGCGAGTCACCCGGGACCTTCCCCCAGACGTGCTGGGGAAGGTTCCGGGAGACTTCTCTGTCCCGTGGCGCGGAAGAAGCGAATCGTCGGAGGCCATCTCTCCCGCCAGAAGCCGCTCGAGGCGGCGGAGGCGGTGGGCGCCGACTGCGTCCAGTTCTTCCTCTCGGACCCGCAGGGCTGGAGGAAGCCGCCGCCTCGCAAGGACGCGGAGCAGCTGCGCGCCTCGAAGGTCCCCCTCTATGTCCACGCGCCCTACCTGATCAACGTCTGCTCCCCCCGGAACAACGTCCGCTACGGCTCGCGCAAGATCCTCCAGCAGACCTGCGATGCCGCCACCGACGTGGGCGCGCTCGCCGTGATCGTCCACGCCGGCCATGCCGAGGACGGTATCGCCGAGGGCGTGGGCCGCTGGCCGCGAACACTCGAGATGCTGAATTCCGAAGTCCCCGTTTACATCGAGAACACGGCGGGAGGCGAGAACGCTGTCGGCCGGCGCTTCGACGCACTCGCCCGACTCTGGGAGGCGGTGTCCAAGGCGAAGACGAGCGTGGAGGTGGGCTTCTGCTTCGACACCTGCCACGCCCATGCGGCGGGCGAGGAGCTCTCGGACGCGGTCGAGCGCGTGCGCGGGATCGTCGGAAAGATCGACCTGCTGCACGCGAATGACTCGCGCGATCCGCCCGGCACGGGCGCTGACCGCCACGCCAATCTGGGCAAAGGTCGGATCGGTGAGGAGCCGCTCCGCGAGATGATCAGGGCCGCGGGGCCTCCCGTAGTGGTCGAGACGCCTACCAGTGGAATCCAAGCGGACATGGAGTTCGTGCGTAAAGCGCTGTCCGAGGCGTAAATCAGCCTCGGCTAGGCGTGATCGCGCTGCTGGACGCCTGGACGAACGGAGCAATTCGGGTTTCTACGGTGGGTGGTTTGGAGGAACGGGCCGATTTCTGAGGCATGTCGAGTTCCTGGCTATGTCGAGACGATTTCGACCGCGAGCGGCTGCTCGATATGGAGGAGCGCATCAAGCCGGTCCGCCGGATCGCGATCGGCATCCTTGCCCTCGCCCTGATCGCGGGCGCGCCCTGGATCGGGCTGTGGACGCTCCTGCCTTTGGGCGTCGCCGCCGGCCTCTTCGCCGTGGCCGACGCCTACCTGGAGCGAAGCGAGCGGCCCGAGTACGTGATGTTCGCAGCCTGGGCGCTATCCGAGGTCACCATCGCCGCTGCCGTCGCGCTGTCCGGGGGGCCCCGGGTCGCGACGCTCTCCTGGATCGCCATTCCGGTGGTCACGCTGAGCGCCCGCTTCTCCCTCCGTGGGGTGCTGGTCGGCGTCGGCATCGCGATCGGCCTCGTGCTCGCCGTCGGCTTCGGGACCGATACGGCGGAGACCCTCGAGAACCCGACGATCATTCTCGCGCCGGTCGCGCTCATCCTGGCGCTGGGTGTGCTCTCCACCGCGCTGATGCAGTCCGACGTGGAGCACCGCGGCGAGGCGGTGATCGACCCCCTCACGGGGATGCTGAACCGCAAGGCACTCGCCAACCGCATCTCGGAGCTCAGGCAGCAGTCCGAGTACACGGGCCAACCGGTCGGCCTGATCCTCGGCGACCTCGACCGCTTCAAGGCGGTCAACGATTCGCAGGGCCACGCCGCCGGCGACGCGGTCCTGACTGACGTCGCCTACCTGCTCCGCAAGCGCCTGCGCGCCTTCGATCTCGCCTACAGGATCGGCGGTGAGGAGTTCCTCATCCTGCTTCCGGGCGCCGACACGCGGGAGTGCGCGCGGATGGCCGAGGACCTGCGCCAGGCCGTCGCGGCCGGCACGGTCGGGGACGGCACCGAGATCACGATCAGCTTCGGCGTGACGGCCTCCGGGCGAGGCGGCGGCTTCGACTACGCCCGGGCGTTCGCCGCCGCCGACGAGGCGCTCTACGAGGCCAAGTCCGGGGGCCGCAACCGGGTCTGCGAGCGCCCGCCCGTCGTCTTCTCCGGCCCCAGCCCCTCCGCCACGTTGCACGCGCCGAGCGCGGCGACGAGCACCGTCAGCTGAAACAGCGCTGACGTCTCGGTCCCAAGCGGGATCGTCGCCAGTGCAAGGGCCAGGGCGAGCCCCCTCCACGGCCTGAAGGAGAGGCCAAGGACGGCACGGAAGAAGGCGTGCCCCGTCAGATAGAGGGCGGTGCCGCCGCCGAGCTCCAGGGCCCGCGCAAAGCTGAGCTCGTCGAAGGCGTGCCCGATCGCCCGCTCGAGCCCGGCGGCGATGCAGACGATCCCCAGCAGCATCAGCAGGTGCGCCCAGTAGTAGGCCACGTTCGCGGCGTAGAACTCGCGCTTCGTCGGGACCATCCGCCACAGGGCGTGCTCGGCCTCCTCGTCGTCGCCCATGAAGTAGACCCACCAGAGCTCGGCGCTCAGGGTGAGGCCGAGTGTCGCGACGGCCAGCATCTGCCAGCTCACGTCGACGCCCGAGGCGCCTAGGCCGACCGCGACCACCGACTCGCCGAGAGCGACCATCACTACGAGGCCGTGGCGCTCGACGAAGTGGTCAGGCCGAAGCCAGCCGGCCTCCTCCGGGACCAGGGCCGGGACCACGATGAAGATCAGGACGGCGAGGCTCCAGAGCACGTACTCGCCGGCGCCGCCGATGATCGCCCCGACCAGGATCAACGCCCCCGCGACGATGTTCATCCGCGCGAAGCTCCACACCCCGGCCACCGTCCAGCTCGCGGACTGCGTGTAGAGAACCGTGTGCACACCGATCACCACGAGGTAGGCGCAGGCGAAGACCACCCCGTCCTCGGTGAACGCGGTTGGGATGGTCAGCGAGATCGCGAAGAACGCCAGCATCCCGCCGAGGAGTGGGAGCCGCAGCGAGTTGCGATCCGGCGGCACCGCGTTGGTGAGCCAGGCGAAGGCGCCGTACATCCACCAGATCGCGGTCAGCATCAGGACGACCTGCGCGAGCGCCTCGCCGGTCGGGTGATGCACCAACACCGCGGTGAGCTGGGTGATGGTGAAGACGAAGACGAGGTCGAAGAAGAGCTCGAGAGTCGATACCCGAAGCTCCTCGTTGCTCATCTCCTGGGTGCCGATGGCTCCTCCTTCGCGAGCTCGCGCAGATTGCCGCACACCCTCACACCTAGCAAAGCCAGCATCAGGGCCACGATCCCGAGACCGATCACGTCGAAGACGGTGAGGTTCAGCTCGAGCAGGCGGAAGTCGAGGCCGAGACCGAGAGCGCAGACCCCGAGGGCGGCGGCGACCCCGAGCGCGGTCATGTCGTCGGGGAGGATCCAGCGCGGGAGCCTGCCGGCGGCCCAGGGCAGCAAGCGGCGCTCGAGTCGCGCCAGCAGGAAGTTGGGTTCCCGCTCGGCCTCCACGCCCCTCTGGCTCTCCTCGGCCATTGCGGCGCAGTCTGGTGGGCGGATCGGCCGGAGAGTTCGGTCCGGATGCGCCTCTACTTTCAATTGGGAATGACGGACACGCTGTTCGACAACGGAAATGGCAATGGGACGGCGCCGGCTGCCGGCAACCGGCTGCTGCGGGAGCTCTCCGACGGGGACCCGGTCGCCGGAGCTTTCGTCGTGCGGGAGCGCGAGCGGCGCCAGAAGCGAAACGGCGAGGACTTCCTCCGGGTCGTACTGGCCGACAAGACCGGGACCGTCCCGGCGATCGCCTGGGAGGGAGTGGCGGGCTGCTTTGAGATCTGCGCGCCCGGCTCGATCGTCCTGGTCAGCGGGAGCTTCTCGATCCATCCGCAGTTCGGCCGCCAGATCAAGCTCGCGGCCGTCAAGCCCGCGAGCCCCGGCGAGTACGACGTCGAGCAGCTTGCGGAGGCGCCGGCGAGGGCGGTCGAGCTCCTCGAGGCCGACCTGCGCGAGCTGATCGGCACCGTTCAAGACCGCTCTCTGCGGACGCTGCTCGAGCGCTTCTTCGGCGCCGAGACCGAGCGCTGGGCCCGCTTCCGCCAAGCCCCGGCCGCCAAGCACTACCACCAGGCCTACGCCGGCGGGCTGCTCGAGCACACCCTCTCCGTGGCCCAGGCCGTGAGCGCGGCGGCCAACTTCTTTCCCGGGATCGACCGCGAGATCGCGGTGACGGGGGCGATGCTCCACGACATCGGCAAGACCGAGGCCTACAACGACGACCCGCTCGCCATCGAGCTCACCGACGCGGGCCGGCTCGAGGGCGAGATCCCGCGCGGCTACTACATGGTCCGCCGCGAGATCGAGCGGATCGACGGCTTCGACCCCGACCTCGCGCAGGCGATCCTCCACATCATCCTGTCCCACCACGGGCAGCTCGAGCACGGCTCGCCGGTCGTGCCCTGCACCCGTGAGGCGACGCTCGTCCACACGATGGACAACCTGGGCGGCAAGCTCGGCAGCTTCGACCGGCTCGAGAAGGAGCTCGCCGAGGGCGAGACCTGGTCGCGCTTCGACCGGGGGATCGACTCCTCGGCCTTCTTCGGCTCGCGCGCGGCCTAGCGGCATTCGCAGATACGCCGACGCAAATTGCGCAAATCGTTTGCTGATCCGTAATAGGTGCGGATAGGGCGGCGCGGGGCCGGGTCTATCCTGCCTCGCGGATGGCCAAGGACACCGAGAAGCTGATCCGCCAGCTCTCGCTGATCTCCTACCTCATGGCTCAGGGCAGGCCTACCTCGGCGCTCGAGATCAAGCGCGAGGTGGAGGGGTACAGCGATATGAACGACGACGCCTTCGCGCGCCGCTTCTACGCCGACCGCGCGGAGCTGGACGCACTCGGGATCACGCTGCATGTGGAAAAGCCCGGGGAGAGCATGCAGGGCTATGAGTCAGAGCTCTACTCGCTGCCCCCCGAGAACTACTACCTCCCCGAGATCCGCTTCGGCGATGACGAGCTGGCGGCGCTGCAGACCGCTCTCCACCTCCTCGACGGCGAGTTCGCCTACGCGGAGCCACTGCGGCTGGCGCTTCAGCAGGTCTCATGGGGGCGCCCGAGCCCCATGAACTCCCCTGAAGGATCGTCGGTGGAGGTGCGGATGACGGCCAAGGCCGATGGCGCCGAGGTCTCCCAGCGCCTCTCGAAGATCGAGACCGCCATCTCCCGGCGCAAGACGATCGAGTTCACCTACTACACGATCGAGCGCGACTCCGAGGAGAAGCGCAAGGTGGACCCGTACCACCTGGTCTACAGGGGCGGCCAGTTCTATTTGATCGGGCACTCGCACGAGCGGGATGGGATCCGGGTATTCCGGCTCTCCCGTATCCGCGGCAAGGTCTCCTACGCCTCCAAGGCTGAGCACGACTTCGCGCCGCCCGAGGACTTCGAGCGCCGCGACTACGCCCGCCGCGCCGAATGGCAGCTGGGTGAGACGACCGGGCGGGCCAAGATCTTCTTCCGCGATCGCGTCGCCTGGCTGGTCGAGCGCGACTTCGGCAGGTACGGCGAGTTCCGCAACCCCGGCCGTGGCGACGGCTCGCCCGGCAAGGGCCGCATCTTCGAGACCGAGTACGCCTCCAGCCGTCAGATGGTCGCCTGGGTGCTGCATTGGCGCCGGAACGCGACCGTGCTCGATCCGCCCGAGCTCGCCGAGGAGGTCACCGAGCGGCTCGAGCTACTGAGCGAACGGCACTCCTCCGACTTCGAGCCGGCCGAAGTGGTGCGAACCGTGCCGCCCGCCCCCCGCGCGGCGCGCTCGAACGGGCGCTCGGAGTCATCGATCCGACCCGAGCGCTTCGCCCGCCTGGTCACGCTCGCCGGGATGCTGATCGAGTCCGCGAAGGGCGAGCCGCGCCTCCCGGTCGCCGACGTGAAGGAGCGGCTCCACGTCACCGACGAGGAGCTTCGGGACGACATCGATCTGCTCAACGTCGTCAACTTCGGTGGGGGGACCTACGTGCTCTACGCGGAGCTCCAGGGAGACGAGATCGAGGTCGACGCCGAGCCCTACGGAGACAACTTCGCCCGCCCGGCCAGGCTTCTGCCGCTCGAGGCGAAGGCGCTGGTGGCCGCCATCGACCTCTTCGGCGACCATCTCCCACAGAGCGGCCTGGTGAGCGCCCGCAAGAAGATCGTCGCCGCGCTCGGGCACGACCCTTCCGAGGAGGGTCTCGAGATTGCCGCCTCGGGAGGAGACGACTCCGACGTAGCCCGGAAGGTGAACAAGTCGATCGAGGGCCGCCGGGTCCTCTCGATCCACTACTACAAGGAGAACGAGGACGAGTTCACCAAGCGGGAGATCGAGCCCTACCGCCTGGCCAACGGCCCCGAGGGCTGGTACGTCGCCTCGTATGACCGCCGCCGCGAGGACGTCCGCCACTTCAGGCTCGACCGCATCAAGGAGGCCGAGATCTCGAAGGAGGGCTTCGAGCCCAGGCCCGAGGTCGAGGAGATCGCCGCGATGGAGGGCACCTGGCTCTCCGGCGAGAACGTTCCCGCCGCCGACGTCGCCCGCGTCTGGGTCTCGCCCGAGCGGGCCCGCTGGGCGCGGGAGGACCACACCGTGATCGAGGAGCTGGCCGACGCCGCCCTCGTGATCGAGGTCCCCTACGGGAGCACCGACTGGCTGCTGCGCGAGATCCTCAAGGGCGCCGGCGAGCTGGTCGTGCTCGAGCCCGAGTCCGCCCGCGAGGCGATCGCCCAGGAGCTCGAGGTCGATGCGGGCGCCACGGCCGTCAAGGCCGCGTAGCCCGCCGAGCCCGCGAGATAATCGACGGCGGTGGAGACCGCTGTCCAACTCACCCGCGGGCGTGAGGCCTACGGCGACCAGGCGTGGCGCCAGGCGTACGACGCCTTCAAAGCGGCTGCCGTCGCGGCCCCGCTGGACCCACCCGACCTGCAGCTGCTGGCGACCGCGGCGTACATGCTCGGTTTCGAGGGCGAGTACCGGGAGCTCCTCGAGCGCGCCTATGAAGGCCACCTCGAGGCTGGGGAGCCCCTGGCGGCGGTCCGCTGCGCCGCCTGGATCGCCGTGACATTCGGCACGCGCGGCGAGGTCAGCCGAGCGGGCGGGTGGCTCGGTCGTGGGGAGCGAGTGGTCGAGCGCGAGCCAGACGACAGCGTGGAGCGCGGCTATCTCCTTGTCCCACGCATCATCGAGCAGGAGATCGGCGGCGACCTGGAGGGAGCTTCGGCGACGGCCGCGGAGGCGGTCGCAATCGGCGAGCGCTTCGGCGACTCCGACCTTCTGTCACTCGGCTCCTTCGCCCAGGGAAGTGCCTTGATCGGGCTCGGCCGGCTTCGAGAGGGTCTGGCGCTCCTCGACTTGGCGATGGTCGCCGTGATCGCGGGCGAGGTCTCTCCGGTCAGCTCCGGGATCGTCTACTGCGGCGTGATACTCGCCTGCGACGAGGCGCACGACCTTCGGCGCGCGCGCGAGTGGACGGCCGCCCTCACGCATTGGTGCGAGGGCCAGCCCGATCTGGTCGCCTTCACCGGCCGGTGCCTCGTCCATCGGGCGCAGATCATGCGGATGGACGGCTCCTGGGATCAGGCGATCGAGGAGGCTCGCCGGGCCGCCGAGCGGTGCCTGAAGGGAGAGAACCCCGTGGCGGCTGGTGAGGCCTGCTACCAGCGCGGTGAGGTCCACCGCCTGCGTGGCGAGCACTCCGCGGCGGAGGAGGCATACCGCGAGGCTAGCGGCCACGGCTGGGAGCCCCAGCCGGGCCTGGCATTGCTGAGGCTGGCAGAGGGAAACGGACGGGCCGCCGAGGCCGCAATCCACAGGGTGGTCTCGGAAGTCGGGAACACTGGGAAGCGCGCGCGTCTGCTGCCTGCGTACGTCGAGATCCTGGCCGCGGTCGGCGATCTTGAAGCAGCTGAGGAGGGCTGCGCGCAGCTCGACTCGATCGTCCGTGACGAGGAGCCAGGGGCGCTCGCTGCCATGGCCGCCCAGGCGCACGGTCACGTCGAACTTGCATCCGGAAACCCGGAGGAGTCACTCCCCCGGCTCCGCCGGGCCGGCGAGCTCTGGCGGCAATTCAAGGCCCCTTACGAGGACGCCCGGGCCCGCGAGCTGATCGGACTCGCCTGCCGCGAGCTCGGCGACGAGGACAGCGCAAAGCTCGAGCTCGCAGCCGCCCGCGAGACCTTCGCTCGCCTTGGCGCGGTCACTGACCTTGCCAGGGTCGACGAGGAGGCGGTGCTCGACGAAGCCGTCGACACGGCCGGGCTCACCAAGCGCGAGCTCGAGGTGCTGCGTCGACTCGCCGCCGGCGAGACGAACCGGGAGATCGCCACCAGCCTGTTCCTCAGCGTCAGAACGGTCGACCGGCACGTGAGCAACTTGTACGCCAAGCTCGGGGTCTCCTCGCGAGCCGCGGCCACGACCTACGCCCACGAGCACGGCCTGATCTGACCCGGGCGAGTGGGTGAGATCACCCACTCGCCACGGGCTTCGGATTTGGGTGGTTCAGCCGATGTGCGCGGCGCCGCCACGCCCTAGCTTCACGCCCACGCCAATACACCGAGCGAGGAGCGTCGAATGGAGCTGGAACGCCGAGTCATAGTCGTCGGGGCCGGGCCCGCGGGAATCGCGTCCGCCCTGGCGTTGAAGGACGTCGGGCTGGCGCCCCTGGTGCTCGATCGGGCTGATCAGGTCGCCCCCGCGTGGCGCACCCGCTACGACGCGCTGCGGCTCAACACCTGGCGCCGGTTCTCGCACCTGCCCGGCCGGCCGTTCCCGAAGGGCACGCCGACCTTCCCCGGCCGCGATCAGTACATCGAGCACATCGAGCGCTACGCGGGCGAGGAGGGAATCGAGCTGCGCCTCGGAACTCGCGTCGATCGGATCGACCGGGGCGATGGCGAATGGCTTATTCAGACGAGCGCCGGTGAGCTTCGCGCGCCCCAGGTGATCGTCGCGCTGGGCCACGAGCAGAACCCGTTCATACCCGACTGGCGCGCCCGGGACGACTTCGGGGGCACCCTGATCCACTCGGGGCAGTACAGGAACGCCCGGCCCTTCGAGGGCCAGAGCGTGCTGGTGGTCGGTCCCGGCAGCTCAGGGATGGAGATCGCTCACGACCTAGCCGAAGGCGGCGCGGCCAAGGTCTGGCTCGCGGTCCGCACCCCGCCGAATATCCTCCTGCGCCAGGGGCCCGGGCCGGTGCCGGGCGACTTGATCGGGACCTGGCTCTGGCATCTGCCGACTCGACTCGCCGACCGGATCGCTCGCTTTGCCCGTCGAGTGGACGTCGGCGACTTGACCGAGTACGGCCTGCCGGCGCCCGGGCGAGGCGTGTTCAGCGACGTGCGGAGCCGGGGAAAGGTGCCGGCGATCGTCGACGCCGAGGTGGTCGAGGCGATCAAGGACGGTCGGATCGAGGTCGTCGCCGCCGTTGAATCGCTCGACACCAGCGGCGTGGTGCTCGCCGGTGAGAAGCGCCTCGAGCCGCAGGCCGTGATCTGTGCGACCGGATACCGGCGTGCGCTGGAGCCGCTCGTGGGCCATCTCGGGGTGCTCGGCGAGCGTGGCTTGCCGAAGGTGATCGGGCCACGCCCAGCCGCCGAGGGCATGCGCTTCATCGGCTATCTGCCCCGCCCCGGGGGGCTTGGCTACATGGGAAAGGAGGCGCGGCGTGCGGCGAAAGCGATCGCGCGCGAACTCCGCCATGACTCGGCCACAGACGGCGCTCGCCTCACAGCTTCCCCTTCCCGAGCGATGAATCCGGAGGCGGACCGAGGTCCTACCCAATGACGACCAGCAGGAGGCTGACGATGGCAACCGACCTCAAGGATTCGACCCCGATACCGAAGGGCTGGCTAGACGAGACGCTGATCGCTGCCTCGCTCGAGACGCTCGAGGACCTGGAGCAGATCGTCACCACCGTGGGCCGATCACCGTGGCTCTGGGGCCACGCGGTGACCTTCGACCCGGAACGGCGAAGCCATCGGGTGCTCTACAAGACCCCCCATCTCGAGCTCGCCCTGTTCGGCTGGGCGGCGGGCCAGGACACCACCTTCCACGACCACGGCGGAGCGAGCGGGGCGGCCTTCGTCTGCAGCGGCCTGCTGATCGAGGACACGGTCGATGCCGTCGACGGACAGGTCCTGGCTCAGCACACCCACACCCGGCGCCCGGAGTCGGCGTTCAGCTTCGGACCCGACTACATCCACCGCGTCCGGCACGACCCCGACCACGGCGTAGCCCTCTCGATACACGTCTACACCCCAGCCCTCTCGGACTCGGTCGACTACGAGGTCCTCCCGGATCTGACGCTGCGAGCACTCGGCGCAGGTCGCCAGCTCCAGCCGGCCTGAGGACGTCATCCAAAGATGGCCGGTTCGCGCTACGTCCCGATGCGGTCCCGGCCGGTATCAGCCAATGCACGATTACACGAGCAAGGAGGCCGAGATGGGGAAGCTCTGGGAACACGTCTTCAGCGCGATGTACGACCCGCTTCTCTGGGCCGCGGAGCGCGCCGGGATGGCGCGACGAAGGCAGCACCTACTGGCGCGAGCGAGCGGTCGCGTCCTCGAGCTGGGGGCCGGCACGGGCATCAACCTCCGCCACTACCCCGAGGCCGTCGCGGAGCTCGTCCTCAGCGAGCCCGCGGCCCCGATGGTCTCTCGGCTGAAGAGGCGCGCGCGGCGAAGTGGACGGGAGTGCAGCGTGGTGCCCGCGGGCGCTGAGGGGCTTCCGTTCGAGGACGACATCTTCGATACGGTCGTCTCGACCCTGGTTCTCTGCACCGTGAACGATCCGCGCCGCTCGATCGACGAGATCGCCAGAGTGCTGCGGCCTGGCGGCCGCTTCCTCTTCCTCGAGCACGTCCGCGCCGATTCGCGCCGGCTCGCCCGCTGGCAGGACCGGCTGCACCGACCGTGGCACGCATTCGCGGCGGGCTGCAACGCGAACCGAGCGACCGTCGAGCTGCTCCGCGAGAGCCCCCTCCGGATCGGCGAGGTCGAGCGGGACCACTGGAGCTGGATGCCGGTGCTGGTCCAGCCACTGGCGATCGGGGTGGCGGAGGCATGAGAGACAGGGAGGGCTAAGTGCGGCTGATCGACCTCTCCGCCCCGATCCGGCCGGACCCGCCGGATTTCCCGGAAGTACTCCGGACCGAGATCTCCTTCGAGGATCACGCGGCTGGCGCGATGGCGGTCGAAACCCTCTTTGGCGTCTCCCCGAAGCTCCTCCGGGACGGCGAGGGGTGGGCGACGGAGACGTTCATGCGGTTCGGAACACACAACTCGACCCACGTCGACGCGCCGTGGCACTACAACTCAACGACTGGGGGGCGGCGGTCGCAGACCATCGATGAGCTGCCGCTGGATTGGTTCTTCGCTCCGGGGGTGGTGATCGATGCGACAGACCGCGGCGATGGCGAAGAGCTCACGGCCGAGGATGTAGTCGAGCGCCTGCCGCGGCCGCTGAACGAGCGCGACATCGTCCTCGTGCGCACGGGCCGTGACGAGTTCTACGAGGAGCCGGATTACATCGGCCGCGGACCGGGAGTGAGCGCCGAGGCGACGCGGTGGCTCTACGCGCAGGGAGTGCGGGTGATGGGGATCGACGCCTGGGGCTGGGATGCGCCGCTCTTCATGCAGGCAGAGCGGGCAAAGCAGGAGAACGAACCGGGCATATTCTGGGCGGCCCACCAGCTCGATCTCGCCTACTCACAGATCGAGCGGCTGGTGAACCTCGGGGCCGTTCCGCCGCAGGGCTTTCAGGTCGCCTGCTTTCCGCTCAGGATCGCCGGCGGGAGCGCGGCGCCCGCGAGGGTTGTGGCGCTCGTCGACGAGAAGGACGAGTGACCTCCACAGACCTCATTCGCGTCGAGCACAGTCAGCGCCTCCCTGTCGGCGTACACCAGGGGTTCGACTACATCACCGACCTCGGCAACTGGCACGAGTACTGGCCCGGACTGGTTCGGATCGAGCCCGGGTCGCATTGGAAGGAGCCGGGTGATCGGGCGCGGCTAGTGCTCCGGCTGCTCGGCAGAGAGACCGAGATGGAGATGACCCTCGGCCGGATCGACCCCTACCGGCTGGTCGAATACGCGAGCGAGCAGCCGGGGCTTCCCAATGCCCGTCACGGACGCTACTTCGCCGATGATGGAAGTGGCGGACTCGATTACCGCCTGATGGTCGAATACGAACCCAGGCGGGGACTCCGGGGTGTCTTCGACCGCGTCCTGTTCAGGCGCGCGGTGAGACGCGCCTTGCGCGAGACGGCCGCGAACCTCGACGCACGGCTCAGGGGCTAGGAGGTCCCGGCGGCCGTCTCCGCCGCAGCGTCCATGGCCTCCTGCGGAGCAGGGCCGGCGGCGTAGCGGTGATGGATCGCCAGGGCGTTGCCGTCGGGGTCCTGGAAGATCACCTGCTTGCAGACTCCGCTGTCGATCACGTCGGTCACGAACTCCACGCCGCGCGACTCGAGCTCGGTCTTCGCGGCCTCGAAGTCGTCGACGTGGAACTCGAGCGGAGTGGTGTTCGGACTGAACTCGATGTTGAAGGCATCGACCTGCATCAGCGCGATCGTTACGGTCCCGGTCTCAAACTCGCCGGCCGGCATCCCACCCCACTGCTTTCCGAACGGCAGCCCGAGGGTCTCGCCGTAGAACTTTCTGGCTGCCCCCCAGTCCTTGGTCGGAAAGGCGATGAAGTCGACGCCGTTGATCAGTTGTCCGTTGATTGCCATGCCCTCACCTTTTCATATTCGTCAGGGGTGGCCCGCGTGCGCCGCCTGCGCCTCGACGGCCAGCACCTGACCGGTCCTGGGCTCATTGAAAATGCCCTCCGGGCCATTCCATTCGGCGACGTTCATGAACAGAGTGCGGCCGTCCTCGCCGCCGAGCATGCAAGCGAAGCAGAAGCGGTCGAGCTCGATCCTCTCGAGCACCTCGCCCCCCTCCCGGACGCGCACACAGCTCCGGAACTTCGGGCTCCAGACCGCCCCCTCGGCGTCCAGAGAGATCCCATCGCCGCCCTCGCCGAGGTCGGCCCAGACCCGGCGGCCGGATAGCCCACCGTCCGCGCCGATGTCGAACGCGGTCAGCCGCCCCTCGTAGGACTCGGCGATGATCAGCGTCGAGTCGTCGGGGGTCACCACCATTCCGTTCGGGAAGGCGAGGTCGTCCGCCACCTGCCTCGCCGTCCCGTCCGGAGTGACGACCGCGATGATCCCCGGCTGGGGCTCTCCGCCGCCCATCAGGTCGAACCCGATGCAGTTGATATAGGCGTTGCCGCGACCGTCGACGACGATTTCATTCCAGCCGTGGTCGGAGAGGTCGTTGAGATCGACGTGGGTGATCAGTGAACCGTCCGGCTCCATACGTCGCAGCTCCTGGCCCCCGATGATCAGCATCCGTCCATCTGGAAGCCAGTCGATCGAGAAAGGGAAGGCGTCGACCTTGGCTCGGACCTCGTGGCCCGCGTCGGGGTCGAGCGCAATCACCTCGTGGGCGACCCACTCCGAGAACCAGAGCCGCCCCTCGTGCCAGCGCGGCGATTCGCCAAGTCCGATCCCCTCCATCAGGACTTTGGGCTTTGTGCTGGGCGCAGGTATCACGACCGGGTGTTCGCGGCCCCCGAGTAGCGAAGCGACCCCGGCGTGGTCAGGTCCTCGCCGGTCTCGAGCAGCGTCTTCAGCCCCGAGAGGATCATGCCCCAGCCGCCGTAGAGCTCGCCGTTGGCGCCGGGCTTGAGCTGGTCGTGGACTACGGTGAGCCGACAGGAGTCGTCGCCGACCGGCTCGATCTCCCAGGTCACCCTGGAGGTGCCCTCGCCCTTCACGTCGTCGCTCCAGAGCGCGGTGAACGTCTGGACGAGTCGCCGGGGCGGATCGACCTCGATGTTCTCCCCTTCCGCGATGTCGATCACGCCGGGGACGGACGACTTGTAGGTGGAGCCGTCGCTGTAGTCCGATTCGGTCCGGACGCCGAAGCTGTACCGAGCTCGCAGGTCGGTGTCGGTGATGGCCTCCCAGAGCCGCTCCGGAGTCGTCTTTATGAAGGTCTCGAAAACTGCCTCGGTGTCATCGGGATGCAGCTTGGCTCCGGCCTCGGGGAACTTCTCCATGTTCTTCCTCCTCAATCTCGCGTTTGATGCCGCTGATCGTGGCCGCCAGCGGCTCGGCGTACTTGCTCACCCAGCGGTCGTGAATGAGCCGGATCGGAACGGGGTTCAGGAAATGGAGCTTCTCGCGGCCACGCTTCCGCGTCACCACCAGATTTGCTTCCTCGAGCACACCGAGGTGCTTCATCACGCCGAAGCGCGACATCGGCAGCTTGCTCCCAAGCTCACCGAGCGTCTGACCGTCCTTGCGGAAAAGCTCGTCCAAGAGCTTTCGCCTGGTCGGCGCGGCGAGCGCCCTGAACACAACGTCCTCGTCCAATGCCGGGAGTATATGTGACCTTTTTGTCACCTGTCAACAGGTCACAATGCCCGACGTGGCCTTCGACGTCGAGCGGATCACCGCCCCCAATCCGAGCCCGATGACCCTGGAGGGGACCAACACGTACCTCGTCGGGCGCGACCCGGCGGTGGTGATCGACCCCGGTCCCGACGATCAGAGTCATCTCGACACGATTCGCAGGGCCGGGTCGGAACGCGGCGGGATCGGGACGGTTCTGCTCACCCATGACGATGCCGACCACCTGGCCGGTGTCGAGCCGCTCGGGATCGAGCCGGCACGGCCCGCGGACGGCGAGACCGTCGCCGGCCTGACCGCGATTGCGACACCGGGGCACGCTGCCGAGCACCTCTCCTTCCTGCTGCCGGCGGAGGGCGGCGGCTTCGCCTGCTTCTGCGGCGACCTGATCCTCGGCCAGGGCTCGACGATCGTGGGGCCGAGGGAGTACGGGGGCTCGCTCGCCGACTACATGGCCTCGCTGCGGAGGCTGCGGGGCCTCGACCTCAGGGTGCTCTATCCCGGCCACGGCCCCGAGGTCAACGATCCCCAGGCGAAGATCGCCGAGTACGTCGCCCACCGCCAGGAACGTGAGGACCGCCTGGTCGCCGCGCTCGAGCGTGGCGAGCGCCGCCGAGCCGCTCTGCTCGCCGAGGTCTGGGACGACGTACCCCAGGAGCTGCGGAGGGCCGCCGCGATCGCGATGCAGGCCCATCTCGAGAAGCTCGAGGACGAAGGTCGCCTCCCCGGCGATCTGCGGGACTGACTGGTCAGCGCGGGAGCGGAGTCACCGAGGACCGAGAATGTCGACGGTCGAGCGACGCTCGCGCCCGCTGTAGCGCGCTGTTCACAGCAGCCACCGTCGTGTCGAGCCGATCCGCCGTCTCCGCCGCCGAGAAACCCAGCACCTCCCTCAGGAAGAGCACGGTCCACTGCCGCGCCGAGAGCAGTTCGCTCGCCGCCTCGAAGGCGAGCTCCGCCGCCTCGCGGACCTCGTACTGGATCTCCGTGGAGGGTCGGTGATCCTGGATCGCGTCAACGGGCCCGAGTCTGGCGTCCGCGCTATCGATCGGGACAACGCCCTTCGGGCGTCGCCGGATGGTGTCGAGCGCCTCGTTCGTGGCGATCCGGTAGAGCCACGCGCGGATTGACCCCCGTCCCTCGAATCCAGGCAACGCTCGCCACGCCCGGATCAGCGTCTCCTGCAGGGCGTCCTCCGCATCCTCGGGCGAGCGGAGCATGCGCCGGCAATGGGTCCGCAGCTCGCCGTGGTGGCTGTTCACCAGGCGTATGAAGCTATCTTCCGTCGCCTCGACTTCGAGATTCACGGACTGGCAGGAAACCAGCAGGGCCCGCGGCGGTCCAATACGGGTTTGTGTGCCCCTGATAGGTGCTACCTATCAGCCCCGCTCCCCCCACCCGATAGAGCCGGGACGGACTCCGAACCCTCGCCCTGGTATGAAGATCGCATGGGCTTGGAGCTGGGACGGTTGGTTCGTACGGGCGCGAAGGGCGTCGGCATCGGCTCCGGGCTGTTCGGTGCGACCGCGGCCGGTCTGTGGTGGCAGCTCTTCCGTAGGCCCCTTCCCCGCACCTCCGGGGATCTCCGGGTCCGAGGATTGGAGGGACGCATCGAGATCGTCCGGGACCGCTGGGGCATGCCGACGGTGCGGGCCCAGTCGGCCGCCGACCTCTGGTACGGCCAGGGTTTCTGCCACGGCCAGGACCGGCTCTGGCAGTGCGAGGTCAATCGCCGGATCACAACCGGCCGAATCAGCGAGGTGGCCGGGGCGGAGGCGCTGCCGGTGGACCGGCTGATGCGGACCCTCGGTTTGCGCCGGACGGCTCTCCGCGAGGAGGCCGAGCTCGAGCCCGACCTCCGCGCCCTCCTCGACGCCTACTGCGCCGGGCTCAACGAGGCCGCGCGGGTCTCCTCGGCGAAGCCGGCCGAGTTCCAATTGCTCCGGCTCGAGTTCGAGCCCTGGCGCCCCGCTGACATGCTGGCGGGTGGGAAGCTCCTCTCCTTCGGCCTCTCCACCAACTGGGAGCGCGAGCTGCTCCGCGCCGACCTGGTGCGCGAGCTGGGCGAGGAGCTCGCGGCGAAGATCGATCCGACCTATCCGAAGGGCAATCCGGTCGTGCTCACCCCTGGGCAGGGCTTCGACGGCGACGGCCTGCGGCTGGCCGAGCAGATCGGGCGTGTGCGGAAGCAGATCGGCCTGGCCGCGGCGGCCAGCGGGTCCAACAACTGGGCCGTGACGCCGGCCCGTTCGGCGACGGGCGGCGCGCTACTCGCCGGCGATCCCCACCTCCCCAGCGGCATGCCCGGGATCTGGTACGAGATCTCGCTGGAGCTAGGCGAACGCTTCTGCCGAGGCGCGTCGATTCCGGGCCTCCCGGGGATCTCGCTCGGGCAGAACAACGACGTCGCCTTCGCGTTCACCAATGTCATGGCTGACGTCGAGGACCTGTTCGTGGAGCGGATCGAGGACGAGAGCTACGAGTTCGAGGGCGAGCGGCGGCCGATCGAGATCATCGAGGAGCTGATCGCGGTGCGCGGGCGGGACCAGGCCGAACGCCAGGAGGTCCGCCTCACCCACCATGGCCCGATCGTGAACCAGGCGCTCGGCGCCGACGACGAGCAGCCGCTCGCGCTGCGCTGGGCCGCCCTCGATGAGCCGGCGATCTCGCACGCCCACCTGGGCGTCCTCGATCCGCGGAGCGGGCCGGAACTGGTCGAGCTGCTGCGCGAGCTGACGATGCCGGTCTCGAACCTGGTCTGGGCCGATCGGCACGGGTCGATCGGCTACAAGATGGTCGGCCGGATCCCGATCCGGAAGGGGAACTGCCCCGACCTTCCGAAGCCGGGCTGGACCCGAGAGTTCGAGTGGGACGGCTGGATTCCCTACGACGAGCTGCCCGAGATCGTCGATCCCGACGAGGGGCACGTGGTCACGGCGAACAACCGGGTCGTCGAGTCCTCCTATCCCCACCACATCACGAGCGACTGGCTGGACGGCTACCGCGCCGCGCGCATCGAGCAGCTGCTCGGCGAGCGAGACGAACACGACCTCGAGGACTTCCGCCGCATGCAGACCGACCTCTACTCGATCCCGGGTGACGAGGTGGTTCACCGTCTCGCCCGCCTCGCGCCCACCAGCCAGAGAGAGGTACGGGCGATCGAACGTCTGAAGAGCTGGGACCGGACCCTCGGCCCGCGGACCGTGGCCGGCACGATCTACCAGGCCTTCCTGCTCCGGCTGGCGAGGGAGTTCACGCGCGCCGCGATCGGCGACCGCGACCTCGCCGAGCGCTACCTCGACCGCGCTGACAACGGCTTCATCGCCCACGTCACCTCACCCTGGCGCTGGCACTCCCACCTGCTGTCGCTTTGGGAGGAGGCAGACGAGGAGCTGATCGGGGGCTCCTGGGAGGAACTCGCGCTCGAGGCGCTGCGTGGCGCGCTCGACGACCTCGAGGATCGCTTTGGCCCGGATCCCGAGCAGTGGCGCTGGGGCCGCGTCCACGCGCTCGAGTTCCCACACGCTATGGGGGCTGGGCACCCGGTCGCCGACTGGGTCTTCAACCGCACCCTCCATCCCGGCGGCGCCCAGGAGACCGTCGCTCAGATCGCCTACAACCCGACCGACCCGTATCACGCGATCTGGGCGCCGAGCTGGCGCATGGTTGCGGACCCCGCGGCGCCCGAGCGCTCGCGGTGGCAGGCATTCACCGGGCAGTCCGGGCACGCCTGGAGCAGCCACTACGACGACCTGCAGCCGCGCTGGGAGGCCGGCACGATGCAGCCGATGGAAGGAGAGGGCCCCTTCGAGACCCTGGTACTCGCCCCCGACGGCGTGATGCGAGGGTGCCTGCCAGAACAACCCGGTTGATTCGTGCCGTCGCGTCGCGATCAGATCAAGCTCACGGACCAGGAGCAGGGTGAGCTGATCGAGACCGAGCGGATCGTCGTCGTCTCCTCGCTCGGGCCCCGCGGCTGGCCGCACGTGATGCCGCTCTGGTACGTCCCCCGCGACGGCGAGATCTGGATCTGGACCTACGCCAAGTCACAGAAGGTGAAGAACCTGGAGCGCGATCCGCGGGCGACCCTGCTGATCGAGACCGGGGTCGAGTACGGCGAGCTGCGTGGGATCCAGATCGAGGCCGAGGCGGAGCTCATCCGGGACCCGGATCCGATCGTCGACTACGCCAAGGAGCTCACGATCCGCTACAGCGAGGGCATCCAGTCGGTGGAGGGAGACGCCGAGGCCGGGCTCCGCGCCCAGGCGCCGAAGCGGGTGGCGGTCCACTTCCACCCGAAGCGCGTCGCCAGCTGGGACCACCGCAAACTCGGGGGCGTCTACTGATCAGTGGGCGGTTTCGTGCAAAGGCCCCAATTTTGAGGATGTTCAATACAGGAAGTGGCAGAATCGCGGCCGCTGAGAGACGGACCTCAACCCGAGGGGGACTCGGATGCGAAGGATCGCAATAGCTCTGACCATCGTCGGGACGATGCTGCTCGGCGCCTCCAGCGCGCACGCGGCAGTGCTCACCGAAAGCGGCGGCATCATCTACTACGTCGCCGACCAGGGTGAGAGGAACGACATCCAGGTCGGCGTAGACGCGATCCTCGGAGGGTCGGTCCACGTCTACTCGTTCAAGGATGCCGACGCGAACCCGATCCGCATCGGGGGCGGACCCTGCGAGTTGATCAACGGCGTGGGCATGTGCCAGCAGGCATTCGTGGCCAGTTTCGTGATCGACGTGCGCGATCGTGACGACACGATCACGGTTTCGACGGCGGGGACCAACGGGGTGCCTCCGCTGACGCGCGGCGCCCTGATGATCGGCGGCCGTGGCGTCGACGTCCTGACCGGCGGCCTGGGAAACGACATCCTCAAGGGCAACGACGGCCGCGACTCGCTGCGCGGGCGGGAGGGTGCCGACGTCTACAAGGCCGGTCGAGGGCGCGACACTCTTCAGACGCTCGACGGCCAGCGGGACGTCTTCATCTCCTGCGGCGACGGCAACGGTGACGTGCTCCGGAAGGACAAGATCGATCCCCGGGGCCGGCACTGCGAGCACTCCAACCACAAGAACGTTTCAAAGCGGTAAAGCAAGCCGCAAACCGTCGCATTGCTGCGTCCTCGGTTTTGATGCCTAGCCACTAGGCTCCGGGCGCATGAAAGCTCTGAAGGGCCTGATCCTCTCCGGGGGCGCCGGGACGCGCCTGCGGCCGATCACCCACACCTCGGCCAAGCAGCTCGTGCCCGTGGCCAACAAGCCCGTGCTCTTCTACGGAATCGAGGCGCTGGTAGAGGCCGGGATCACCGACATCGGCGTGATCATCGCCCCGGAGACGGGTGAGGAGATCAGGCAGGCGGCGGGCGACGGCTCCGGCTTCGGCGCCCGGATCACCTACATCGAGCAGGAGGCGCCGCTCGGCCTCGCGCATGCCCTGCTGACGGCCGAGGACTACCTGGGCCTGAGCCCGTTCGTGATGTACCTCGGCGTCAATCTGCTCCGGGACGGGATCACCGATCTCGTCGAGGTCTTCCGTCGCTCGGAACCGGACGCGCTGATCCTGCTCACGCGAGTCGACGACCCCTCCTCCTACGGGGTCGCGGAGCTCAACGGAGAGCGCGTCGTCGGGCTGGTCGAGAAGCCGAAGGACCCTCCCAGCGACCTGGCCTTGGTCGGCGTCTACATGTTCACCCCGGCGATCTTCGAAGCGGCGCACTCGATCGAGCCATCCCCCCGCGGCGAGCTCGAGATCACCGACGCGATCGACACGCTGATCGAGTCCGACCGCCGGGTGGAGCCGCACATCGTCAAGGGATGGTGGAAGGACACCGGGATGTTGGAGGACATGCTGGAGGCGAACCGCCTCGTCCTCGAGGACATCGAGCCCCGCATCGACGGCGAGCTGGACTCAGAGTCGCGGGTCGAGGGCCGGGTCGCGATCGAGAAGGGCGCGAAGCTCCAGCGCACGATCGTCCGGGGACCGGCCATCATCGGCGCGGGCGCCCAGCTCTCCGACTCGTATATCGGCCCCTACACGGCGATCGACCGCGACGTCGTGATCACGGGCTCCGAGGTCGAGCATTCCATTGTGCTGGCGGGATCGAGCATCCGGAACCTGCACGCGCGCATGGAAGCGAGCCTGCTCGGCAAGAACGTGAGCCTGAGCCGCTCCGAGGGTATGCCCAAGACGCTGCGCTTCCTCGTCGGTGACAACGCGGACATCTCGATCCCATGAGGCTGCTGGTCACCGGAGCGAACGGCATGCTCGGCCACGACGTGGTCCGGGTCGCGGAGGACATGCGGCACCAGGTGATCGCGCTGGGCCACGAGGATCTCGACGTGACCGACCCCGCCAGGGTCGAGCGGATGATCACCCGCGAGCGGCCAGGGACGGTGATCAACTGCGCTGCCTGGACCAACGTAGACGGGGCGGAGGAATCCGAGCAGGAGGCGTCGCTCGTCAACGCCCAGGGCGCGGGCTTCGTCGCGGACGCCGCGGCGAAGGTCTACGCAAAGGTGATCTACCCGTCCACCGACTACGTCTTCAACGGCGAGGGCGGGCCGTACGGCGAGTCCCACGATCCTGACCCGATCAACGCCTACGGGCGCACGAAGCTCGCCGGGGAGCGAGCCACCGCGCTGGTCAACGGCCAGAGCTTCATAGTCCGCACCTCATGGCTCTTCGGCCCGCGTGGCGGCAACTTCGTCGAGACGATGCTCCGGCTCGGGCACGGAGGCGGGCCGGTGGTCGTGGTGCACGACCAGGTTGGCTGCCCCACGTACACGGGGCACCTAGCGGTCGGGCTGCTGCGTCTCGTCGACAGCGCCGCCTACGGCATTCACCACATGGCCGGAGAGGGCAGCTGCTCCTGGTACGACTTCGCAATGGAGATCTTCAGGCAGGCCGAGGTGGTGACCCGGGTGATGGCCTCGACCACCGACATGATGGAGCGGCCCGCAAAGCGCCCCGCCAACTCCGTCCTGATCAGCCGTCGCTCGGCGCCGATCATGCTGCCGCCCTGGCAGCGCGGGCTCTCCGACTACCTGGCTCGGCGCGACGCGGCCGACGCGGAGGACGCTCCGCGCACGCAGCGCTCGAGCGCCTCGAAGCGCCAGCCCGTGCTCGGCTGGACCCGCCGTGAGCGCGAGGAGCGCCAGGCCGACGGCGAGGAGATCACCGGCGAGAGCGAGCTGCCCCTCGAGAAAGTGACCTGGGAGGACGGCTCTCCCGGCGGGACCGACGAGGGAGCCGACGCGGCGTGAGGCTGCTCGTGGCCGGCGGCGCCGGCTTCATCGGCTCGAACTACGTGCGGCAGCGGCTCGCGTCCCGGCCGGATGACACCGTGCGGGTGCTCGACAAGCTCACCTACGCGGGCCGCCGCGAGAACCTGGAGGGGATCCCGGAGGAGCGCGGGGAGCTGGTGGAGGCGGACATCGCCGACCGCGATGCGGTCACGGCCGCCATCGAGGGCTGCGACGCGGTCGTCAACTTCGCGGCCGAGTCGCACGTCGACCGCTCGATCGAGGCGCCGGGTGAGTTCATCGAGACCGACGTCTTCGGCACCTACATGCTGCTCGAGGCGGCTCGCGACGCCGGCGTCCGCCATCTGCAGGTCTCCACCGACGAGGTCTACGGGGACTTCGAGATGGGCACCGCGACGGAGGAGTCGCCGCTCAACCCCTCCTCCCCCTACTCGGCCTCGAAGGCCGGCGGCGACCTGCTGGTCTCGGCATTCGCCCGCACCTACGGATCCGAGGCCCTGATCATCCGCGCCTCCAACAACTACGGCCCACGCCAGCACCCTGAGAAGCTGATCCCCCTCTGCATCCTGAACGCCATTGCCGGAGATCCGCTGCCGGTCTACGGCGACGGCATGCAGATCCGGAACTGGCTCTTCGTCGAGGATTGCTGTTCGGCGGTGGACGCGGTCCTCGAGCGCGGCGAACCCGGCCAGGTCTACAACGTGGGCGGGCCGGACGAGCTTCCGAACCTCGAGGTCGTCAGGCGGATCCTCGCCCTCACCGACCGCGACGAGTCCCTGATCGAATACGTCACCGACCGCCCGGGACACGACCGCCGCTACTCGCTCTCGGCCGCCCGTCTCGAGGCGCTCGGCTGGGAGGCGGCGGTCCGCTTCGACGAGGGAATCGAGCGGACGGTGACCTGGTACCGCGAGAACGAGTGGTGGTGGGAGCCGATTCGCTCGGGCGAGTACCGCGAGTACTACGAGCGCCAGTACGGCAAAACCCTGCAGTGAGCTTTCGGAGGCTGCCTACCGAGATCGACGGCGTCGTGCTGCTCGAGCCCGACGTTCAGGGCGACGAGCGAGGGTTCTTCGTCGAGACCTTCCGCGCCAACGATCTGCAGGAGCTCGGCGTCGACGTCGAGTTCGTTCAGGAAAACCACAGTCGCTCGGGCGAACGCGTGCTGCGCGGTCTCCATCTGCAGCGGGGGCAGGCCAAGCTGGTGCGCTGCGCCAGGGGGGCGATCTTCGACGTCGCCGTCGACCTTCGCCCGGACTCGCCCACGTACCGCCGGTGGGAGGGCTACGAGCTCGACGACGTCACTCACCGCCAGCTCCTCATCCCGGACGGTTTCGGGCATGGCTTCTGCGTGCTCTCCGAGGAGGCCGACGTGCTCTACCGGGTCTCGAGCTACTACGACCCGGATCTCGAGACCGGAATCGCGTGGGACGACCCGGAGGTGGGCGTCCACTGGCCGATCACCGACCCGATCCTCTCCGAGCGCGACCGGAACGCCCCACGGCTGAACGATTAGTTCCGGCCGAAGTCGCGGTCGTACGGACATGAACATCCTGACCCGCATGTGCATCAGCGTCGATGGCTACGTGAGCACCCCCGAGGGGTTGCCCGCGCAGCTGGCCGACCCGAGCTTCGTGCCGGGCGAGAGCCACGGGTTCCCTCAATTCCAGCGCGAGATCGAGGCGGTTTTGATGGGAGGCACGACCTTCGAGCCGGCCCTCGGAGCGGACCGCTGGCCGTGGCCGGACCTCGACGTCTTCGTCCTCGGCTCGAGCCGGCCGGAGGGGACACCGGACCACGTCGTGCTCGAGCCCGACCCCGGGCGCCTGCTGGAGACGATCCGGGAGGCGAATCGAGGAGGAGACGTTCATCTCGTCGGAGGCCCGCGGACGATCGAGACCTTCCGATCCCTCGGCGCCCTCGACAAGCTCGGGATGCTGGTGCTCCCGGTGGTGATCGGGGAGGGAATGCGGCTCGCGCCGCCGCTCAGCTCCGGCACGAATCTCAGCCTCGAGAGCGAGCGCGTCCTTCCTGAGGGCGCGGTCGAAATCGTCTACGCCTGCCGTTGACCTAAGGGCCCCGTCGGGGTCATTCCCCCATGGACGTCCTTCGATCGATCGTGCATCTTCGCGATGAGTTTTCGGGGCACTCAGCGTCTACTAAGTGACCGAAATCGCAGATACGAGACACCGAATTCAGCATGTTTCAAGAGCACGCCAACGCATTTCGATTGCTACACCGCACCGTCGAATCGACCCGAGCTCGGGAACGAGCTCGCTGAAAGGGGAACGTCCGGATGACCCGTCGCCTCACCCGTCTCGCAGACATCTCGTACCGCCGCCGCGGCCGCGTGGTCCTGCTCTGGATCGTGGCCATGTTCGTGATCATCGGAGTCGGATCCTCGCTCGCGGGCGAGTTCTCGGCCGACTACGACACGCCGGGCTCGGAGTCGAAGGCCGCCAGCGACATCACGGAGCAGCGCTTCGCCGGCTACTCGGGTCAGGAGATCTTCGTCGTCTGGAAGGACCCGGCGGGCGCCACCAGTCCGCAGGCCCAGCAGCGGATCAACTCTTTCCTCGCCGAGGCGGAGCAGGTCAACAACATCTCCCCGCACACTCCGATCCGTGTTTCCGGCAATGGCGAGATCGGGGCGACCACCCTCCCGATGACCGTTCCCGGCTGGGACTTCAAGGACGACGACGCCAGGGAGATCGTCGACGCGGCCGACTCGAATGATGGGAACGGCCTTCAGATCGAGCTCGGCGGAGATCCGATCTACTCCGTCCAGAGCCAGTCGAGCCCTGAGGGCATCGGGTTCCTCGGCGCCGCGATAGTCCTGTTGATCGCCTTCGGCTCGGTCGTCGCGGCCGGGCTGCCGCTCGGCGTCGCTCTCGTCGGTCTGGGAATCTCCTCGGCGGGGCTCATTCCCCTGCTCTCCAACGTGATCGACGTACCGGACTGGACGACCGCCGTCTCCGGCCTGATCGGGATCGGTGTCGGAATCGACTACGCGCTCCTCGTCCTCACCCGCTTCCGCTCGGCATTGAGGGACGGCAAGGACCGCCACGAGGCCGTGGTCGAGGCGGTGACCACCGCGGGCCGCAGCGTGATCATCGCCGGCTGCACGGTCGTGATCGCGGTGCTCGGGTTGATGCTGACGGGGCTCAGCTACATGTATGGGGTCGCGATCGCCACCTCCCTGGCGGTGCTCACCGTGATGGTCGCTTCGATCACGCTGCTGCCCGCCTTCCTCTCCTATCTCGGTCCGCGGGTCGACAAGTTCCGGATTCCTCTCCTCGGCCGCGCACTCCGGACCGACCGGCCGAGCACGGGCGAGTCGCCCGCGGCGCGCTGGAGCCACGTCGTGCAGCGGCGGCCGTGGCCATTCGCAATCGGAGCGCTGGTGGTCCTGCTGGCGCTGGCGGCACCCGCACTGGGCATGCGCCTCGGCTTCCCGGACGCGGGCAACGATCCGCCCGATTCGAGGACCCGTCAGGCCTACGACCTGAACACCGAAGGGTTCGGACCAGGCACGAACGGCCCGATCCAGATAGCCGCGACACTGCCGCCGGGCAACGACGACGCGCGGTCTCAGGTCGGGGCCTTCGCCAATACGCTGCGGAGCACTCCCGATGTCGCGTTTGTCGTCCCACCGCGGATCAACCAGGCGGGCGATGCGGCGCTGATCACGCTGATCCCGAAGACCTCGCCGCAGGACAAGGCCACCGAGGACCTCGTCAACGATCTGCGCGACAACGTCGTGCCGTCGCAGTTCAACGGCACCGGAATCGACGTGGAGATCGGCGGCGTGACCGCGGCTCTCGAGGATCAGAGCGAGTACATGAAGGACCGCCTGCCGCTGTTCATCGCCGGCGTGGTCGGACTCTCCTTCCTGCTCCTGCTGGTCGCTTTCCACTCCCCGCTGATCTCGCTGAAGGCGGGAATCATGAACCTGCTCTCGGTGAGCGCCGCGTATGGCGTGATGACGCTGGCGGCGAACGGCGGCGGGTTGAGCAATCTGATCGGCATCGACCACGAGGTGCCGATCGCGCCGTTCATGCCGGTGATGATGTTCGCGATCCTCTTCGGTCTCTCGATGGACTACGAGGTCTTCCTGATCTCCCGGATCCGCGAGGAGTACCTGAAGGACGGGAACACGAGTCGTGCGGTTGCCGACGGCCTCGCGAAGACCGCGAGGGTGATCACCGCGGCCGCGGCGATCATGGTCGTCGTCTTCCTCTCCTTCGTCACCTCGAACGAGGTCTTCCTGAAGCTGTTCGGGATCGGGCTCGCCTCGGCGGTCTTCCTGGACGCGACGATCGTCCGGATGGTCCTCGTCCCAGCGGTGATGCAGCTGCTCGGCAAGTGGAACTGGTGGATCCCGAACTGGCTGGAGCGGCGCCTACCGCGCCTGGACGTGGAGCGGGTTGCACCCGCCGGCGCCCAGGGCCGCGCCTAGGCACCCCGCAGTTCTGGCGCCTTTCCGACCGACGGGAGGTCGGAAAGGCGCCACTTCCGGGCGTTCCGGCCCGTTTTGCGGCGGTCGGTAAGGTCAGTAGGTTGGCCATGAGTACGTCCGCGACCCAGAAGTCACCCCTGGAGCTCTTCTCCGAGCCGGTCAGGAAGTGGTTCCAGGCGTCATTCGAGGCTCCCACCCCCGCGCAGGCGGCGGGCTGGCCCGCGATCGCTTCCGGCTCCGACACGCTGATCTGCGCTCCAACGGGCTCAGGAAAGACGCTCGCGGCCTTCCTCTGGGGCATCGACCGCCTCGCCCGCGAACCGGACAGACTGGGCTCAGGCGTGCGAATCGTCTACATCTCGCCGCTCAAGGCCCTCTCGTACGACATCGAGCGGAACCTGCGTGCACCGCTGCAGGGGATCCGGGCACCGATAGCGACCGCGCTCCGCACCGGAGACACTCCCCAGTCCGAACGTCGCGCGATGCGCCGCGAGCCGCCGGACATCCTGATCACGACTCCCGAGTCGCTCTATCTCATGATCAGCTCCCAGGCCCGCGAGATCCTGACCGGGGTCGAGGCGGTGATCGTTGATGAGATCCACGCGGTGGCCCCTTCAAAGAGGGGCTCGCACCTTGCCTTGACGCTGGAGCGACTGGCGCACCTCGCCGGCGACCAGCCGATCCAGCGGATCGGCCTGTCCGCCACGCAGCGTCCCCTGGAGCGCATCGGCGACTTCCTCGTGGGAGCAGGTCGGAAGTGCGAGATCGTCGACGCCTCGGAGCCCAAGCAGCTCGACCTCGAGATCGTGGTGCCGGTCGAGGACATGGTCGGGCCGAGCCCGCTCGACAACAAGCGTCGTGACGGCGCCGACAGCGGCAAGACGCCTCCGCCTCAACCCGACCACTCGCCCGAACGGATCGACCCGGGGCCGATCGAGGCCTCGCTGGACCCGGCGACGAATACCCGCTCGATCTGGCCGGCGATCTACCCGGAGCTCCTGCGCCTCGTCCGCGAGCACAACTCGACGATCCTCTTCGTCAACAACCGCCGCGCGGCCGAGCGGATCGCCAAGCGTCTCAACGAGATGCACAACGACGAGCTCGAGGAGGAGCTGCCGGCCACCGAGCACGCGGGGAACACCAAGAACGGGACCAAGGCTCCGGCGGAGATCGCCCGAGCGCACCACGGCTCCCTCTCCCACGAGGAGCGGGCCCTCGTCGAGGAGCTCCTCAAGTCGGGCGCGCTGCCCTGCCTGGTCGCCACCTCCTCGCTCGAGCTGGGGATCGACATGGGTGCGGTCGACCTGGTCATCCAGGTCGAATCGCCGAAGTCGGTAACCCGTGGTCTGCAACGCGTCGGCCGCGCCGGGCACACCCTGGGCGAGGTCTCGAAGGGCCGAATCTTCCCGAAGTTCCGCGCCGACCTCCTCGAGTGCGCGGTTGTCGCACGCCGGATGCGCACGGGAGACATCGAGGAGACGGTGATCCCGCAGAACCCACTGGATGTGCTGGCACAGCACCTCGTCTCGATGGCGGCGCTCGACGAGTGGAAGGTGGACGACGTCGAGAAGCTGGTCCGCTCGGCACAGCCGTTCGCGGAGCTCTCACGCGAGCAGCTCGAGAACGTGCTCGACATGCTCGACGGCCGCTACCCCTCGGAGAAGTTCGCCGAGCTGCGCCCCCGGATCGTCTGGGACCGCAACAAGGGGACGATGCGCGGCCGGCCTGGCGCCCGCCAGCTCGCCGTCGCCAACGCCGGCACCATCCCGGACCGCGGGCTGTACGGCGTCCACCTGCCGGACGGCCGCCGGGTCGGCGAGCTCGACGAGGAGATGGTCTACGAGGCGAGGCCCGGCCAGACCTTCCTGCTCGGCGCCAGCACCTGGCGGATCGAGGAGATCACACGCGACCGCGTGATCGTCACCCCCGCCCCCGGCACCCCCGGAGCGGTCCCATTCTGGCGCGGCGACGGCATCGGCCGTCCGGCGGAGCTCGGCAAAGCGATCGGCGCGTTCTCGCGCGAGGCGGTGAATGCCGATCCCAAGAAGCTCGCGAAGGAGAACGACCTCGACAAGCTCGCCGCCCAGAACCTCGTCAACTATCTGACCGAGCAGCAGGCCGCGACACGCGTGGTCCCTTCCGACGAGGCGATCGTGGTCGAGCGCTTCCGCGACGAGATCGGCGACTGGCGCCTCTGCGTCCTCTCTCCCTGGGGCGGCCGGGTGCATGCCGCCTGGGGCCTCGCCCTCTCGGCCAAGATCCGCGACGAGCGCGACCTCGAGGCGGATGCGATCTGGTCGGACGACGGGATCGTCGTCCACCTGCCCGACGCGGATGAGCCGCCGCCCGCCGACCTGGTGCTGATCGAGCCCGATGAGATCGAGGACCTGGTGATCCGCGAGCTCTCGGGCTCGGCCCTGTTCGGCGCCCGCTTCCGCGAGAACGCCGCCCGCTCGCTCCTGATCCCGCGGGCGTGGCCCGGCAAGCGCACTCCCCTCTGGCAGCAGCGGCTCAAGTCGCAGAGCCTGCTCGAGGTCGCCCGCGACTTCCCCCGTTTCCCTGTGATCCTCGAGACCTACCGCGAGGTGATGCGCGACGTCCTCGACCTGCCGTCGCTCAAGGACCTCCTTCGCGACCTCCATTCGCGCCGGATCACGATGGTCGAGGTCGAGACCCCGACCGCCTCGCCCTTTGCCTCGTCGCTGCTCTTCGACTACGTCGCCACCTACATGTACGAGGGCGACACGCCCAACGCCGAGCGCCGTGCCGCGGCGCTCGCGCTAGACCGCGACCTGCTCGCCGAGCTGCTCGGCCAGGAGGAGCTGCGGGAGCTGATCGACCCGGAGGCTCTGGAGGAGGTCGCCGCACAGCTCCAGCACCTGACCGAGGCCGGGTTGGCCAAGGACCGCGACGGCCTCCAGCAGATCCTGCGGCGACTCGGCGATCTGACCGATCAGGAGTGCGAGCAGCGGGTCGAGGAGGGCTACTCGGCGAAGTCGATGCTCGACAAGCTGGTCAAGGAGCGCCGCGCTTCGGTGGTCAGGATCGCGGGCGAGGAGCGCTACATCGCGGCCGAGGACGCCGGCCTCTACCGAGACGCTCTCGGGGTGCCGCCTCCAGCCGGCCTGCCGGAGAGCTTCCTCGAGCCGGTGGAGGACGCCCTCAGCTCCCTGGTCCGCCGCTACGCCGCCACACACGTTCCCTTCCCCACCCGCCAGCTCGCCGACCGCTACGGCGTCGATCCGAGCTCCACCCTGAAGGAGCTGGAGCGCTCCGGTGAGGTGGTCCGGGGCGAGCTTCTGCCGGGAGGCAGCTCGCGGGAGTGGTGCGAGGCCGACGTTCTGCGCCGCCTGCGCCGCGCGAGCCTCGCCCGCCTGCGCAAAGAGGTCGAGGCGACCGACCAGCGAGAGCTGGCGCGCTTCCTGCCGAGCTGGCAGAACGTGGACGCACACGGCCGAGCCGGGGCGGGCCCGGATCGCCTGCGCGAAGCGCTGGTCCCCCTGCAGGGCGTCGCCCTGACGCCCAAGACCTGGGAGCGGGATGTCCTGCCGAGACGCCTCGGCGAGTACAGCCCCTCCTGGCTCGATGAGCTCTGCACGAGCGGCGAGCTGGTCTGGGTGGGGGCGGGCGCCCTCGGCCGCAGCGACGGCAAGGTGTCCCTCTACTTCCGCGAGGACGTCAGGCTCGCCGGGCCGCCCGCGGGCAATGCGAAGCTCGATCGGCCCGAGGGCGAGGTCCACGATGCGATCCGGGAGCGGCTCACCCAGGGGCCCTGCTTCTGGCTCGACCTGCTCGAGCTGGAGGGCTCTGCCGAGGAGCTGCACGAGGTGCTCTGGGATCTCGCCTGGTCGGGCGAGGTGACCAACGACGCCTTCGCACCGCTGCGTGCCCCCCGCCTGCGGGCGGCCCAGCGGACAGAGCGAGGCGGCCGCCGGTTCGCCCGACGGCGCGCCGCAGCATCGGGGACCGTGCTCGGACGCTGGTCGCTCACCGCTCCCCTCTTCGCCGAGGCCCCCTCGGCAGGCCCGCGGCTGCGCGCCCTGGCCGAGCTGATGCTCGAGCGCCACGGCATCGTCACGCGCGAGACCGCGATCGCCGAGGGAATCCCGGGAGGGTTCGCCTCGATCTACGGAGAGCTGCAGAACCTCGAGCTGCTCGGGACAGCGAGGCGCGGTTACTTCGTCGAGGGACTCGGCGGGGCCCAGTTCGCGCTGCCGGGCGCGGTGGAGCGGCTGCGCAGCCTGCCGCGGAACGACGGGGTGCTGCAGGTTCTGGCGGTGACCGATCCGGCCAATCCCTATGGCGCGACCCTCTCCTGGCCGAAGCTCGAGGGCCAGCGGCGGCCCGCCAGGACGGCCGGCGCCTACGTGCTGCTCCGTGACGGCGAGCCCCTGCTCTACGTCGAGCGCGGCGGCAAGGGAATCCTCCGCCTCCAGGAGATCGACGACGGCGAGTTCATCGAGTGCCTCGGCGCGCTCGCCGAGGCTGCGCAGTCCGGGCAGATCGAGAAGCTCGCGATCGAGCGCGTCGACGGCGAACCGGTGATCGGCTCCGGTATGGAGGCCGCCCTGATCGAAGCGGGCTTCCGCCGCCAGCCACGCCGCCTGGTCGCCTGAGTCATGGCGGAGGGCGACTCGATCCTCCGCATCGCGCGGCGGATGGATGACGTCCTGGCCGGTAAACCGGTCTCGGTCCGGACACCGGGGCCCCGCCGGCCGGAGGGGCTCGCGCCGGCCGCGATCGACGGGCTGGAGCTCGAACGGGTCGAGAGCCGCGGCAAGCATCTCCTGCTGCACTTCCAGGACGATCTGATGCTGCACAGCCATCTCGGGATGCGCGGCGGCTGGCATATCTACCGGCAGGGACAGCCCTGGCGCCGGCCCGCGTCGCAGGCCTGGATCGCGCTCGGCTCGGACGACGCCGAGGCGGTCAACTTCGGGGGGTCGTTCATGCGAATCGGCAGGCGAGGTCGCATCCTGCGGGAGCCGCGCCTGGTCCGCCTCGGCCCCGACATCCTCGCCGAGCAGTTCGACCCGGCGGATGCGATCGCCAGGATGCGCGGCACGAATCCGCAGATCGAGCTCGGCGCGGCGCTGCTCGGTCAGAGGCTCGTCGCGGGCATCGGGAACATCTTCAAGTCGGAGGGCTGCTGGGCTGCGCGCGTGGACCCGCGCCGTCGCCTGGAGTCGCTCGATGACAGTGAGCTCGAGGAGGTCCTGCTCGCCACCCGCACGCTCATGCTCGAGGCCGTGGAGTCCGGGCGACAGCCGAAGCAGATCTACCACCGGGCGGGACAGCCGTGCCCGCGGTGCGGCACGATCATCTGCTCGCAGGCCCAGGGGGAGAGCGCACGAACGACCTACTGGTGCCCAGGGTGCCAGACGGCTGAACCGCGATAATCAGGGGTGGGAATGGAGCGAGGAGCGAGAGAAGAGATCGTCCAGCTGCTCGGTGGAGTTCCGCTGTTCTCGGAGCTCTCGCCGGAGGAGCTCGATCAGGTGGCACAGGTCGCGATTCCGCGCAGCTACCCTCGTGAGACCCGCGTCTTTCACGAGGGCGACCCCGGCGACGCGTGCTACATCGTCAGCAAGGGCAGCTGCCGGGTGACGCGCCAGCACTCCGACGGTCGCGTGATCACCCTCGCGACGCTCGCCCCGGGCGCGATCTTCGGGGAGCTCGCGATGCTGGACGGCGAGCGCCGGTCCGCGAGCGTCGAGGCCACCGAGAACACCGAGCTACTCGCCCTGCCGGCAACCGACATGCGTAGCCTGATTCGCGCTCACGCGGAGATGGCCGAAAAACTCGTCGTCGCCCTAACCCGTCGCCTGCGGGACGCCAACGAGCGCATCGCCCGCCAGTCGTTCCAGACCGTTCCCAGCCGCGTCGCGGGCGTACTCAACCAGCTGCTGGCCGAGGATGCGGTCACTCCAATCGTCAAGGACGGGGTCACGATCCGGCTGCGGCAGTCGGATCTCGCCCAGATGGCGGGGACCTCCCGCGAGAGCGTCAGCCGCTTCCTCGCAACGCTCGAGCGGGCGGGCGTCGTGCAGGTCGGCCGCGGGCGGGTCACCGTGATCGAGCCCGAGCGGCTGGACGCGTACATCTTTTGAGCCTGCGCCGCGACCCCGACTTCGCGGAGCAACGAGCCTGGATGGTCGAGCGGCAGCTCCATCGCCGCGGCATCTCGGACGGGCGTGTTCTGAACGCCATGGCAGGGGTTCCGCGCGAGCATTTCATCCCCGAGGGTGTGCGGCGGAGCGCCTACAACGACTCCGCCTTGCCGATCGGCCACGAGCAGACCATCTCCCAGCCCTGGGTTGTCGCGGCGATCTGCCAGGCCCTCCGGCTCGAAGGCAATGAGAACGTGCTCGAGATCGGGACTGGATCGGGCTACTCCGCCGCGGTGCTGGCGCAGCTCGCGGACCGCGTGACGAGCATCGAGCGTGTCCGAGAACTCGGGGCGTGGGCTCGCGAGCGCCTCGACGAACTCGGGATCGAGAACGTCGATGTGATCATCGGGGATGGCAGCCGCGGCCATTCCGAGGGCGCGCCCTATGACGCGATCGCGGTGCATGCGGCCTCGCCTGAGGCGCCGCACAGCCTGCTCTCCCAGATCGCCCCGTCCGGCCGCCTGGTCGTGCCGATCGCGACCGGCTCCGCCGACCTGCTCACCGCCTTCATCAGGGAGAACGGCGACCTTCGCCAGGAGACGATCGGCCCCTGCCGGTTCGTACCGCTGATCGGCGCCGAGGGATTCCGGCCACCGGACTGAGACTGAAGTAGGCTCGCGCCGTGAACTCAGCCCTCTACGTGCTCAACTTCTACTCGCCGGTCTTCGTCGACCAGCTGCGCAGCGGACGAAAGACGGCGACCATTCGGCTCGGGGACAAATCGCGCAAGTACAAGCGCGGCCAGGTGGTCTGGATCACGGTCGGCTACCGCCACCAGCCGCGAGAAAAGATCTTCGCCGCCGTCGTCGATGACGTCGAGGTGAAGAAGGTGGCGGAGCTCTCCCCCCGCGACATCGAGCACGACAACCCCGAGTTCCGGCGCCGCGAGGAGACCGTCGACTTCCTCGCCAAGATCTACACGCGGCCGATCTCCGACGAGGACACGGTCACCGTGATCCGCTTCTCGCAGATCGTCGAACGGCCCTCCACGCAGTTCGGGAACGGCGAAAGCCCTTCCCGCAACTGAACCCAGCGACGGACCGCTTCGTAGATTTCACCCGATGGCCGAGTACCGGTTCCTGACGACGTGGCTTCTCGAGGCCGACCGGAAGCGCGTCTGGGATGCCATCTACGACTCCGAGCGCTGGCCCGAGTGGTGGAAGGGCGTCCTGGAGGCGGAGAAGCTCGAGGAGGGGGATGAAACCGGCGTCGGACAGTACGGGCGCTATGTCTGGAAGGCGAGGCTGCCCTATCGGGTCGAGTTCCACATCCGGACCACGCGGGTCGAGCGGCCCAGCCTCCTCGAGGGCGACGCCACCGGCGAGCTCGCCGGCGTCGGTCGCTGGCATCTCTTCGAGGAGGACGGTCTGACCGCGGTGATCTACGAGTGGAACGTGCGAACGACCCGGCCCTGGATGAACGCGCTGGCGCCCGTCGCCCGCTCCATCTTCCAGTCGAACCACGACTACGTGATGCGCAACGGTGGTCGCGGCCTTGCGAAGCTGCTCGGGGCGCGATTGCTCGCCGTCGACTAAGCCGCCGGCAAGCCGGCCTGGCTACAATCGTTTTCGCCTGGCACTCTCCTACCGAGAGTGCCAAATCACACGAACCAAGCTTCCAACATCGACCTATTGACCCAGGAGGAATGCCGATGAAGCTCAAGCCGCTTGGCGACCGCCTGATCGTTCAGGCGGTCGAGGAGGAGGAAACGACCGCAAGTGGGATCGTCCTCCCCGACACCGCGAAGGAAAAGCCGCAAAAGGGCAAGGTGCTCGCTGTCGGTGACGGAGCCATCCAGGAGGACGGCACACGCCGCCCTCTCGACGTGAGTGAGGGCGACGAGGTCCTCTACTCGAAGTATGGAGGCACCGAGATCAACGTCGACGGCGACGAGCTGCTTGTCCTCCGCGAGTCAGATGTGCTCGCGAAGGTCTCGTAGCCAAGGAACTTAGGAAGGAGGAAACGGACATATGGCTCACAAGGAGCTGAAGTACGACGAGGACGCCAGAGGCGCTCTCCAGGACGGTGTCGACGCCGTGGCCAACGCGGTCAAGGTGACGCTCGGTCCGAAGGGGCGCTACGTCGTTCTCGACAAGAAGTTCGGAGCGCCCACCATTACCAACGACGGCGTCACCATCGCTCGAGAGATCGAGGTCGAGGACGTCTTCCAGAACCAGGGTGCGCAGCTGGTGCGCGAGGTCGCTACGGCGACCAACGACGTAGCCGGCGACGGCACGACCACGGCGACCCTGCTCGCACAGACCATCGTCCGCCACGGCCTGAAGAACGTGGCCGCCGGCGCCAACCCGCTCGGGCTGCGCCGCGGTATCGAGAAGGCCGTCGACCAGGTGGTCGAGAACCTGCGGGAGAAGCAGTCGAAGGATGTCGGCGGCAAGGAGCAGATCGCCCGCGTGGCGGCCATCTCCGCAGCCGACGACGAGATCGGCAACGTCATCGCCGACGCGATCGAGAAGGTCGGCAAGGACGGCGTGGTGAACGTCGAGGAGGGTCAGACCTTCGGTATGGAGCTCGAGTTCACCGAGGGCATGCAGTTCGACAAGGGCTACATCTCGCCCTACATGGTCACGGACCAGGACCGCATGGAGGCCGTCATCGAGGACCCCTACATCCTGATCGCCAACCAGAAGATCGGCTCGGTGCGCGACATCCTGCCGGTGCTGGAGCAGGTGATGCAGGGTGGCAAGTCGCTGCTGATCATCGCCGAGGACGTCGAGGGCGAGACCCTCGCGACCCTGGTGGTGAACAAGCTCCGCGGCACCTTCACCGGCGTGGCCGTCAAGGCGCCGGGCTTCGGTGACCGGCGGAAGAGGATGCTCGAGGACATCGGCATCCTCACCGGCGG
>Ga0126307_10000191_pt1 | contig 38927 bp, 46 predicted proteins | sample Plot28_FD_89955 | JGI IMG/M metagenome (GOLD analysis project Ga0126307, IMG submission 89955) | Serpentine soil microbial communities from UC McLaughlin Reserve, CA, USA - Plot28 | ecosystem: Environmental > Terrestrial > Soil > Grasslands | place: USA: UC McLaughlin Reserve, Lake County... | reverse complement strand
CTGAAGGCACTCGCCTGCTAAGCGAGTAGGGGGCTAATAGCTCTCTCGAGGGTTCGAATCCCTCCCTCTCCGCTCGATGACTAGGCAGGTGTCCGCGCTGATCGCGACCGTCGTGGTCGTCGGGGCGGCCGCCATTCCGCTGGCCGGTTGCGGGGGCGGTGGCTCATCGCGCTCGGATCCCGCCGCCGCGATCGACGCGCTGCGGGCGAGCGTGCCGCTCAGGGTCCGCCTCAAGTCGGCCTCGAAGCCCGTCCGCGGACCGAGCTACCCACTCGCCACGGTTCGCCCGGGACAGACGATCGCACTGCATGACGCCCCGGGCGGCCGGGTGGTCGACCGGGTCGGTGCACGGACCGAGTTCGGCTCGATGCGCGTCTTCTGGATCGAGAAGGTCAGGGGTGACTGGTTCGGCGTGCCCGTCCCCGAGCTCCCCGACCGCCGGCTCTCCTGGATCAGGCACGATCCCGTCTCGCTCGAGCTCTCTCAGACCCGCTTCTGGGTCACCGCCGATGTCTCCGAGCAGCGTCTCGAGTTGCACTACGGCAACCGCGTCCTGGACAGCTTTCCAGTGAGCGTCGGCTCGTCGAGCTCGCCGACGCCGCTGGGCGACTACGCCGTCACGGACGGGCTGGTCGGAAAGGGCCTTGGCCCGTGGTACGGCTGCTGCGTGCTCGCCCTCTCCGGGCACCAGCCGAACCTGCCCGCCGGCTGGATCGGCGGGAATCGGATGGCGATCCACGGCACGCCCGGCTCGGTCGGCGGGGCCACCTCCCACGGCTGCCTGCGCGCCTCCGACCACGACATGATCTCGCTCTTCGCGCGCGTGCCGCTGGGCGCGCCGGTCTTCATCCGCGCGTAGGGCCTCGCCGCTGGACGTGGCCCGCGCTGAGCGCTGACGGCTCCGGCGCGCCCAGTAGCGCCAGCACGAGCCGCAGCTCTTCAGTCAGGATCTGAAGCGCCCGCAGCGCACCCGCCTCTCCGTCGACGGCCAGCCCCCAGAGCGCCGGGCGGCCCACGAGAACCGCCTCCGCCCCGATCGCGAGGGCCACCGCGACATCGGTCCCGCGCCGCACCCCTCCGTCGAGCAGCACCGGGATCCGCCCGTCGACGGCCTCGACGACCTCCGGCAGGGCGTTGATGGTCGGCGGGGCATTGTCGAGCTGCCGCCCGCCGTGGTTCGAGACCACCACGCCCGCTGCGCCGTGCTCGACTGCGAGCGCAGCGTCCTCGCCTGTGATCAGGCCCTTGAGGAGGATCGGCAGCTCGAACTCGTTGCAGAGCCGCTCCAGGTCCTCCCAGGTGATGGAGGGATCGACGAGCTCGAAGACCTCGGCAGTGGTCAGGCTGCGGTGTCCGACGGCAGCTTCAATCGCCGGCGCCCTGATCTCGGCGGGAACCTGGAACCCGGTGCGGAGGTCGCGCTCGCGGCGGCCGGCATACGGCGCATCGACGGTGAGAAGCAGCGCCTCGTAGCCCGACTCGGCCGCCTCCTCGACCATCGCGCGGGTCACCCCGCGGTCCCGGAACAGGTAGACCTGCATCCAGCGCTTGCCCTCGGGAGCGGCCTGCGCCACCTCCGCCGGCCGGGTGCTGGTCAGAGAGGAGACGCAGAGCACGGTTCCGGCCGCGGCCGCGGCGCGCGCCATGCCCGCCTCCCCATCCGGGTGCGCCAGCAGCTGGAAGGCGACCGGTGCCACGAGGATTGGCGTCTCGACCTCCGTGCCGAGCACCGTGGCTCGAGTCGAGACCTCCGAGACGTCGACCAGGACGCGGGGCCGGAGTTCCCAGCCCTCGAATGCCTCGGCGTTCCGGCGAAGGGTGCGCTCGTCGCCGGCGCCACCGGCGAAGTAGCCGTGTGTCCCGGCTTCGAGCCCTTCGGCCGCCAGCCGCTCCAGGTCCGCGATGTTGAGCGGCTCGATCACGCCGGAAGGCTATTCGGGCGCGGCTTGCGATCCTTTCCCCATGCCGAGGCGAAAGAGGGAACCGGTCGAGACCGTCGACTACACCGACCCCGAGGGCAACGTCCTCACCCTGCGCCAGTCCCTCAGCTCGAGGACGATCCGCAAGCTCAACAAGCCGCACCGGAAGGACGCGGCCTCCTCGGAGGACGTCTGGGCGCGACGCAACGAGATGCTCTTCGAGTACCTCGCCGTCAACTGGGAGATCTCGGGCCTGCCGCTCGACGACCAGAAGATGCTGATCGGCCGGTACCGGATGGCGGACTCTGGCGAGAAGCAGTGGGTGCGCGAGACAATCGACCGCCACGTCGAGAGGTTCCTGCCGGAGCTGGTCGAGTAGCCGTGCCCGAGAAGCTCGTCAGGGGCGACGGGGTGATCGAGTGGCGGGACGACGAGGGGCGCCTCGATAAGTGGTATCGGCGCGGCAAGCGCCACTGCGATGACGGCCCGGCCGCGATCTATCCGGACGGCAGGCGCATCTGGTTCGTGGACGGAGTCAAGGTTCGCGAGGAACGTCGGCCCCGCTGACCGTCGCTACGCTTGTCGGTCCCGCGCCCGTAGCTCAGTCGGATAGAGCGTCGGTCTACGAAACCGAAGGTCACAGGTTCGAATCCTGTCGGGCGCGCTGCCGAACGTTTGTTTGGACGTTCTCGCCGCCGGGTAAGCGCTCGGAGCGAGGCGGTTTGCTTCGCCGACGCGAGAGCACTCGCCTTCGCAACCCGTGTGGGAGCAAATGGGCGATCTGACCCTCCGGTCAGCTTGCACGGCCCAACGGGGGCACCCGAAGCAGAGGAATGACACGCATGGAAGCTGCAACCAAGTCCGGTGCCGTGCGCACCGATCCAGTCCGTCGCGACGGCCGCATTCGACGGCTGACGACTGAGACCAAGCAGGCGTTCAAGACCACGGAATTCTGGGGGATGGTCGGCGTCATCGCTGCGATTCTCGTCAGCGCCGCAGTGATCAAGGGCGGCGACACCGATGGAACCGACGAGTTCATCGCCAGGCAGGCATGGCTCTACGTCGCAATCGTCGCCGGGGCCTACTTCATCGGTCGCGGTCTGGCCAAGTCAGGCTCGAGAGATCCCTATACGGAGAGGCTCGAGGACAGCGACCGGAACGGACGCTAGGGCAGAGGTTTCCCGAGCCGGGGCCCCATAAGGGGGCCTCGGCCGGGTTCTCTCCTGAGAACAAGGAACGGGCGTAGTTGTGTTCATGATCTGGAAGCGATCAGGGGAGCGCACACAGGTGCGCTTCATGCCGGGCTGTCTGATCTGGTCGATCGTCATCTCGATCGCGCTGACGATCTTGTTGAACCTGCTGATCAGGTTGTTCTAGTCGCGGGCCTAAGGGCGATTCGGGCGCATGGGCGTCGCATCGCGGTAGGGTCACGGCGGGATGAGAGCGGAGGAAGCGCAGCTGTGAGGAATCTCCTGCCCCAATGGGAGGAGATGTCCCCCGCCCGGCGATTCTTCGACGCCTTGATTCTCCCGTCGGCTTTCGGCTTGCTCTGCGGGCTCGCCCTGGGCATCTCCGCGCCGCTCTACCTGGTCGGCGTGATCCTCGCCCTGCTCGGGGGGGTCGGCGGCGGCGCCCAGTACGCGCGCCGCAATGACGCGCTGCTTCGCGGTCTGGTCAGCGGCGCACTGTTCGGGATCTTCATCCTGCTCGGCTTCGAGCTGGGCGGCGAGGACGAGGCGAAGGTCGACCTGCCCGACCCGCACATCGTCCTGCTCGTCTTCACCGTCGTGCCCTCGCTGTTCCTGCACTGGCTCGGCTGGCGGCTGCGGCCGAGGCTGCTCGGGGAGGCGCGCCCCGCGCCGACCGCCTAGCCGCGCATGGATGCTGAGACCGTGAGGGGAATGCTCGAGCAGCAGTTCGAGCACGCCGGCGATCCCGAGCGCTCACACGCGATGTATCGCGAGGATGCGGTGCTTGAGTTCCCTCAATCCGGCGAGCGGTTCGAGGGAGTCGAGAACTTCCGCGAGTGGCGCAGCCAGTATCCGGCTGAGACGAGTTTCGAGCTCGGTGAGGTCAGGGGACATGGCGCTGTCTGGGTCGTGGAGCTCACGGTCACCTACGACGAGGGACCGAAGCACTTCGGCGTCAGCATCCTCGAGCTGCGCGACCGGAAGATCACGCGCGAGACGATCTACGTCGCCGACGGCTTCGGGGCGCCGGACTGGCGCGCCAGATGGAGGGCCGCACCCTAGAAGTCGGGGGGGCGCGAGTCTGCTACGGCTTGGCGGCGGCGTTCGAGAAAGGCTGGTAGTTGCGGCACGGCTCGCCGCGCAGACCCGGACACGGGGGCAGGCCGGTCGGAGCGCTCGCTCCGGGCACCACCGGGAGGAGGAGGCGCGACGGCGTCTTCTTCCCATAGGCGATCGCGACCTGGGCCTGGCCGGGCGGGTCCGTCTCGCCGAACGACCAGATCGGCTGGTCGCCATTGGGGGCGGTGATCCTCACGCGGATGCGCGAGCCCGCCCGGTACATGTGACCCTCGTAGTAGAGCGGGATGGTGACCTCCGCGAAGCGGTTGGCCGGCATCGGCGAGACGTCCGCAGCGCGCAGACTCAGAACTGGCTCGAGGAGCGTGCTCTTGGCGCCGTCGAGCTGGCGCTCGTTCGCGCGCACCCAGCCGTTCTGCACGAAGGTCTCCTTGCCGTCTGGCCGGACCTCGCTGATCGTCGCCTGCAGATCGACGTTCGGCGTCGACGACCGGACCCAGACGTCCACCGCGCCGCCGCCGACCACCGCCGTGTCCGCGCTGAGCGGGGGCGTCACGTACGCCACGGCGGTACCCGAGGGATCCTGCGTCCACTGGTAGTTCGGCGTCGACGTCCAAAGGCCACCGTCGCCGGACCCGGTGTCTCCGGTGAAGTCTGTAAGCGGGCGCGCATGTGCGTCCCAGGTGAAGCCGTCCGCGGCGTTCTTGGTTGGCGGCTGGCTCGCCAGTGCGCCGCCGGGGGCCACGTACCAGGAGCGAGCCACGGTGCCCGGAATCGGGAAGCTCGAGAACGAGCGCTCAAATGCCGGGTAGGGCCAGCCGGGGTTCGATGCGTTGCCCGCGCCGTTGTCGAAGAGCACGCGGATCTGCGGTTGCGCCTCGAAGGCCGCCTTTGCCAGGTTGTAGAGGGGCTGAAGCTGGATGGGATCCGGCGGCAGGGTGGCCACGGGCGGTGCGCCTCCCGGTCCGTCGATCCCGTAGATCGCCTGCATCGCCGCGGGCCAGCTTGCCTGGACCAACGCCGATTTCGTGATCGGTGCCTCCTGGGCAACGTAGAGCTCGAAGAAGTCGTAGAGGCGGTTGTAGGTTGCCGGCGAGAGCGAGTCGACGTGGGTGCCGTTCGTGAACGTGAACCATTTCTTGTTCGTGCCGGTCATGTGCTCCGCGAGCGTCGGGCAGTGGCCGCCCGTCTGCTCGTCCGTCCACTGGCAGGCCATGAAGACCGGGACGTTGATCTTGTCGACGAACGTCGTCGGGGAGAGCGGATCCGCGACCTCGGGCACGTAGTGGTCGTTGGCGCGGATCTTCGCCATCAGATCCGTGGCTTCGGGATGGAGCGCTTGGTTGGCGGCGCAGGTCGCGTCGCCCGCCTGGATCTGGTCATAGGCCCAGGGCTGGCCGCTGTCAGGTCCCGCCGGCTGCGCCTCGTGCTGGCGCTCCAATGCCCAGTTGACCGCGAAGCCGGTGTTGAGAATGCCGCCCGGATAGAGGGTCGTCTGCGTCTGGTCGATTACCGAGAGCGGGGCGATCGCGGCGAGGCTCGGCGGCCGGGTCTGGCCGGTGAAGAGCTGGCTGATGCCGCCGTAGGAGATGCCCATCATCCCGACCTTGTTGTGCGCCACCCACGGCTGGTGCGCCACGGTCTCGACCACGTCGTAGCCGTCCAGGTTCTGCAGCGGCTCGAAGAAGTCGAAGGCACCGCCCGAGCAGCCGGTGCCGCGCATGTTGACGTCGACCACCGTGAAGCCCATCAGGTTCGCGAGGGCTGCGATGCCGCTCACCGGCCCATCCGGCTTCGCATATCCGTAGCCCGAGTACTCGACCAGCGTCGGGGCCGGATTGCTGTTGGTTATCTGCGACGTGACGCTGGGCGGGAGGTCGAGCCCCTGCGTGTTGAGGACGTCCGTAGGTGGATGGACCGAGTAGGCGAGCGGGGTGCCGTCCCGGGTCGTCATGTAGCCGTAGCCATCCGACGGGATCGTCTGGTTGTAGATGTCCGTCGAGGGTGGAGCCGACTGCGTGGTCAGAACCGTGAGCGGTCCGGAGGTCTCGCCGGTCGAGTCAAGCCTGACTCGGTAGCCGGCTCCTGGCATGACGTCGCGGAAGAGGATTCCGCCGAGGTTGTTGGCGGCGCTGCTCTCAACCACCTGGTTCGAAGGATCGATCAGCGACGTCTGGGCGCCCGCTGGAAGACCGGTCGCATAGACCTGCTCGACGCTGCCGTGCGCGTCGAAGGAAGAGGCGGAAGCGGCGCTCGCGAAGACGAGCGCGAGGGCGGCCGTGGCCACCAAGGTCCCCACTCTCCGGTACATGCCCGCCAACTCAAGCAAAGTCCGGGCGAGCATGTCGCAGTTCCCCTCGGCTACGCCGCCGGCGCCGCGAGCACCCGCCGCATAGAGCGCCGGGCCCGCGCGAAGACCTCGGGATCGCGCCAGAGCTGGAATCCGTAGCTCGCCGCGGCCGCGAGCGCGTTGAGCTGGAAGGCGACGTCACCGGGGTCGGTGTCCGCCGGGAGGTCGCCGGCCTCGACCGCTGTCCCGGCCTCGCGCTCGAGCACGGCGAGCCATCGCCTCATGGTCCGGGCAGTTGCGTCGCGAAGCGGACCTGGGCGAGCGTCGTATTCGATCGTCGCAGTGGTGAGAAAGCAGCCGCCGGGCATCACCTCGCGCCGGTGATAGTCGAGCCAGCTGTCGCAGAGGGCGAGCAGCCGGGCGAGTCCCGGCGGTTCGCCGGCCGCCCGTTCCCAGACCTCCTCCCGAAACTGCTCGACGGCGGCATCGAACGTCGCAAGCTGTAGCTCCTCCTTGCTGCCGAAGAGGCTGAAGACACTGCTCTTTCGCATCTCGGTCTCGCCGGCGAGGCCGCCGATCGTGAGCCCCTCCAGGCCCTCGACCGAGGCGCGCTCGACCGCGGCCTGGGTGACGGCGGCGCGGGTCTCGGCGACTTCTGTCTGAGAGCGGCGGGGCATGGCCGGATGATATACCGTACGGTCGTCCGATAGGCGAGGGAAGCGAGGGCGGGATGAAGGTGCGGTGGCTGGGCTGGGCCGGAGTGGAGATCGAGGCCGAGGGAACGACGCTGGTGATCGACCCCCTCGCCGATCCCATTGCCACGTTCGCCGCGCTCGCCGAGGACGCGCGGGAGCGCGTGCAGCCACCGGATCTCGTGGCGCCCGCCCGCGACGGACTCGCCGGGCTGGTCAGCCACCTGCATCGCGATCACACCGACGCGGGCGCGCTGAGCGAGGCGCTGGCGCCGGACGCGGCTGTGTACGAGCCCGTCTGGCCGGGCGGCGAGGACGCCGAGAACCTATCTCTGGCGCAGGCGAATTTCGAACTCGGGCGGGCGGGTCTGCAGCGACGGGCGTTCGAGATCTGGGACTCGGCCGAGATCGGCCCGTTCACCGTCACGGCGCTGCCCGCGGTGGACGGGCTGGGCGATCCCCAGGTCTCCTGGCTGGTCGAGGCCGGCGGGCGGCGCCTCCTGCACCTCGGCGACACAATCTTCCATGGCTACTGGTGGCGCATGGCCCGCCGCCACGGGCCGTTCGACGTCGTGATGGCGCCGATCAATGGCCCGGTCGTCGATTTCCCCAACCTGCAGCCGCCGAGCCCGCTGGCGGCGGCGATGGAACCAGAGCAGGCTGTGTTCGCCGGGGAGCTGCTCGGGGCGCGGGCGCTCGTCCCGATCCACTACGGCGGGTTCGCGGCCGAGCCCTGGTACCGGCCGATCGACGACGCGCGCGATCGCTTCGAGGCCGCCGCGGCCGGTCGCCCGTACGAGGTCCGCGTGCTCGATCCCGGCGAGAGCTTCGAGGCGGCAGCCGTCCCCGGATAGCCTTGCCCCGCATGCCGCGGGCGCACGCCAAGGAATGGCAGCTCGACCGGGACCGCCTCGCCGGCCTGCTGGCGGAGGAGGAGCGGCGCTTCGTCGAGCAGCACGCCGGCTCCCAGCGGCTCTTCGAGCGCGGGGAGGGGGCGATGCTCGGGGGTGTGCCGATGCCCTGGATGACGGAATGGGCCGGCCCCTTCCCGGTGTTCGCCGCAAGAGCCGAGGGAGCCCTCTTCATCGACGTCGACGGCAACGAGTACGTCGATCTGTGCCTCGGCGACACCGGCGCGATGACCGGCCACTCCCCGCCGGCGACGGTCGAGACGGTCGCCGAGCGCGCCGCCCGGGGGATCACCCTGATGCTCCCGACCGAGGACGCGAGCTGGGTCGCCGCAGAGCTCGGTCGCCGCTTCGGCCTGCCCCGCTGGCAATTCGCCCTCACCGCCACGGACGCCAATCGCTTTGCGCTGCGCCTGGCGCGGGCGATCACCGGCCGTCCCAAGGTCCTTGTCTACGCCTGGTGCTACCACGGCACCGTCGACGAGAGCTTCGCGATCGAGGTCGAGGGCGAGACCCGCTCCCGCCCGGACAACATCGGTCCGCCCGTGGACCCGTCGGTGACGACCCGTGCGATCGAGTGGAACGACGTGGCCGCTCTCGAGCGCGCCCTCGAGCCCGGGGATGTCGCCTGCGTGTTGGCCGAGCCGGCGATGACGAACGCCGGGATCGTCCTCCCCGAGCCCGGCTACCACGAGTCGCTGCGAGAGTTCACCCGCGAGCACGGGACGCTGCTGGTCATCGACGAGACCCACACCTTCTGCGCCGGCCCCGGCGGCTACACGGCCGCCGAGGGGCTCGATCCAGACCTGCTCACGATCGGCAAGACGATCGCCGGTGGCATCCCCGCAGCCGCCTACGGCATGACGGAGGAGGTGGCCGAGCGGATCGCGGACCACATGCGGATGCTCGAGACCTCGGATGTCGGCGGCATCGGCGGGACCCTCGCCGGCAATGCTCTTTCGTTGGCGGCCGCTCGCGCGACGCTCGAGGAGGTGCTCACCGACAAGGCGTTCGCCCACATGACCGAGATGGCCGAGCGCTTCGAGGCCGGTGTGAACGAGGCGATCGCCTCACACCGCGTCCCCTGGAACTCGGTGCGGCTCGGCTGCCGGGTCGAATACCACTTTCAGGCCGACCCTCCCCGCAACGGCTCCGAGGCGGTGGAGGCGGACGACCACATGCTCGGCCGCTTCATGCACCTCCACGCGCTCAACCGGGGAATCCTGCTCACCCCCTTCCACAACATGGCCCTGATGTGCCCGGCCACCACGGAGGCCGACATCGACCGGCACACGGCGGCGTTCGGGGATGCGTTGACCGCCCTGCAGGCAGCCGGATAGTCCCTGTTTGGTGGAGGACAATGCGGGGTCGGCATGGCGCCCACGATCGGAGAAACGCTGCGCAACGCCCGCACCGACCGCGGGACCGAGTTGGACGAGGTCGAGCGGGCCACAAAGATCCGCGTCAAGTTCCTGGACGCGATGGAGGAGGACCGCTGGGACGCGCTTCCCGGCCCTGCCTACGCGCGCGGCTTCCTCGACATCTACGCGCGCTACCTCGGCCTCGACCAGCGGGATCTGCTCGACGCCTACTCGACGGAGGTGGAGGGCGAGCGCCACGATCCCATCCCGGGGTCGGTCATCAAGCTGGGCACCCTCAGGCAGAACCGGCCGGCGAGGCGAGCCTCGATCAACCTGGGGCCCGTCGCCAAGATCCTGGGCGGGGTCGTGGTCCTGGTCATCGTGGGACTGGTGATCGTCGGCTTGGTCGGTGGCTCGGACAGTGGCGGCGGCGACGGCAAGGAGGGGAAGGGATCCCATAAGGGGGCCAAGGCCGAACGCCCGCCGGCCACCACCACCACACCGGCGACCGAGGTCTCGGTCGAACTGCGGGCGACGGCCCCCCTCTGGGTCTGTCTGGTCGACGGGGGTGGGACCCCCCTCGTGGACAGCGAGACACTGGCGGCCAGCGACACGCGCGGCCCGTTCACCGCCAGCCGGTTCGAGGTGACCTTCGGGAACGGATCCGTCGAGATGACCGTCGACGGCGAGGACGCGCAGATCCCGCAGGTCTCCGAGCCGATCGGCTACCGGATCACGCCGAACGCGCTCCGCCGGCTCGATCCCTCCTCACAGCCGAGCTGTCTCTGACCGAGCTCTCTGGTGCTCCGTCAATACCACCGACCGCGCGCGAACCCGCCGAACGCGATCAGACCGATCAGCACGATGATCAGGCCGATCCAGAAGCTCCAGACGATCATCAGGACGATGCCGAGGATGACCAGGATGCCTCCTACCGAGATCCCCCCGATACCGCCACGACGCTCTGGTGTCGCCATCACTCCTCCTTGAAGTAGACGAAACGGGATATGAGTACCCAGCGCCGCCGCCAGCAAACCGCCGTCGCCCGCCGATCGGTTCGCGGACCTGAGATCGCCGAGCTGCGTGCATTCTGCGCCGCGGTGGACCTCGGGACGCTCGGAAAGGCCGCGGTCTCCCTCAGGATCAGCCAGCCGGCGCTCTCCAAGCGGCTGCGCTCCCTCGAGGCGGCGGCGGGCGCCAAGCTCCTCGACCGCTCGCGGCGGGGCGTCGTTCCGACCGCCGCCGGCCGCCGCCTCTACCCGGAGGCACGCCGCCTGCTGCAGCAGGCCGACGTCGTCGAGGAGCTGCTCGAATCCGCGCCCCGCGAGAAGGCGCCGATCGAGCTCGCAGTGAGCCACACGATCGCCGAGTTCTTCCTGCCCCCGGAGCTGGTCGCCTACCAGGCCGACGGGCGGCGACCTCCGGTCCAGCTCACGATCGCCAACTCCGGCTCCGTGCGACGTATGGTCGGGGAGGGGAGGTCTGCGATCGGCATCGCCGCGGCCGGACCCCAGGGCGGGGAGGACCCGGTGGGCGAGCTCGAGGAGCTCGAGCTGCTCGACGACGAGGTCGTGGTGGCCGTGCCACAGGACCACGCCTGGTACCGGCGCAAGGCGATCCCCCGGGAGCTCTTCCTGGCGACGCCGATGGTGATGCGCGACGAGGACGCGCACGTCCGCCGCTGCGTCGAAGCCGAGCTGGCCAAGCGTGGGCTCACCTTGGCAGAGCCCCTGATCGAGGCGGCGAGCACCGCGGTCGCGAAGCGAGAGGCCCTCCAGCGCTCGGCCCCGGTGCTGCTCTCCGCGCTGTCGCTGGACGAGGCACGCGACCGCCTCTACCGGCGGCCGGTCACGGGACTGCGCTTCCCGCGACGGTTCGTGGTCGTCTGCCGTTCCCTGAGCTCGCTGCCCCGCCAGGACCGCGACTTCGTGGACTTCATTCGTCGACGCAGGCAAAACAGCTCCCGGTCATAACCAGCGGTTATGGATGCCATAACCGATCCGCGCCACGAATCGCCGTGATTCGCTTGGTCGTTTCCGGGCGCCGACCTACAGTGAGCTCAGGTCGGAGCAGTACCGGCCGCGATCTAGGTTGAAGTTCCAGCGGCCCCTTAATCCGACCCACACATATAAGTACCTCTCCTCCCTGTAGCACCGTTAGCGCCCCGCCCCGGCGGGGCGCTTCGAGTCCAGGGTCGATCCTCAGGCTCCTCGCGCCTTCTCGAGCAGACGCTCCGCGAGGCGGTTCATGCCTCGCTTTCGGGCGGCCTCGGCCGCTCCGCGGTAGTCGGTGCGCTTGTCGCGCGGGCGCCCCACCTTCGCTGACCGGAGCGTCGCGACGTCCTTGAACGCGAGCAGCTGCTCGCGGTCGCCGATCAGGGCGGTGCGCAGGGCCGGGCGGGGCTCCCGGATCGCGGCGTCGAGGACCTTCTCCAGCGAGCCATGCTTGCGAAGCAACTGGACGGCGGTCTTCTCGCCGACTCCCTTGGCTCCCGGGATGCCGTCAGAGGGGTCGCCGCGCAGGGCGATCAGGTCGGGGACGAGCTTCGGCGGGATTCCGTACCGCTCCTTGACCTCCTTCGGGCCCATCGGCTGGCCGCCCTGCACGCCCGTGCTCACATACAGCACCTTGGTGCTGCCGTCGGCGCACTGGAACATGTCGCGGTCGCCGGTCATCAGGAGGCTGCGACCGCCGGCCTTCGACTCCTTCTTGGCGAGCGAGCCCAGGATGTCGTCCGCCTCCAGGTCGTCGGATGTTGCGATCTTCCAGCCGAAGGCGCCAAAGAAGTCGCCCGAGTCCTCCCACTGTGCTCGCAGCTCGTCCGGGAAGGCCGCCTCGCGGTCGGAGTGATACGCCGGGAAGAGCTCGGTCCTATAGGCGGCGGCGTCGGGGCCGGAGCAGAGCACCACGGCGCGCGGACCGTGGGCCTCGACCTCGCGGAGGATCAGATTGGCCGTGCCGAGGAGCGCGTTGACCGGATCGCCGTCCGGCCCCTTGATCGACTTGGGAAGCGCGTAGAACGCGCGGAAGAGCATGGAGGGCGCGTCGACTGCGAGCAGGGGGCGAGGCACGCCCCGCAAGCTAACGGGACGCGCCCGCCGGTTCCGGCGCGGTGGGGGCCTCGGCCGCGCCCCGCGCCTTGCCCAGGTCGGCCGCCTCGCGGGTTGCCGCCGCTTCCGTGCGCCGCCCCCAGCGCTCGAAGCCCCAGTTGACCAGGTAGATCGCGACCGCCGCGTAGACCCAGCCGAGCAGAATGTCGATCAGGTAGTGCTCGCCCAGGTAGACCAGCGAGAGGCCCATCCCGATCGGGTACGCCGCCAGCAGCGGCCGCCAGCGCCGGTTGAGGCGCGGCCAGAGGAAGAGGCAGATCAGCATCGTGTAGGCGGCGTGCAGGGACGGCACGGCCGCGACGTCGTTCCCCCAGTCGGTCCCCTTCTGGAAGAGCGCGCTCGCCTTGGGCACCGGCAGGTTGTTCACCACGGCATGGGTGATCCGGTAGGTGTGATCGATGTAGCCGTGGTCGGCCGCGAGCCAGGGTGGCGCCGCAGGGAAGAGCACGTAGGTGACCAGGCCCATCGCCGCGAGCGCGACGACGCAGGCCGCGAAACGATGGAACCACTGGTAGCGGTAGAGCCAGATCGCGACCCCGACGAGCAGCGTCGCGAAGAAGTGGGAAAACCAGAAGGCGAACGCCGCGTAGTCCCAGAAGTGGAGGTGACCCGCCGTGTAGACCGCGTCCTGGAGGCGGACGGTGGGGACCTGGCCGAGGCCGAGGATCTCATCCGCGGTCACGGGCGGCTGCCAGTGGATCGGCAACAGCTTGCCGTCGGCGACACCCCGCAGCAGGTCGTAGGCCAGCAGGGCGAGAATCACCGGCAACCAGTCTCTGATCAGCCTTCGCATCGAGTGCTGCCCCGCCGCGAGCGAGAAGACGACCATCAGGCCGACGATCCAGAGGAAGATCCAGTCCTGCGAGTAGGGGAGGCCGACGCGGTCGATCGCGACGGCGGTGCCGAGCAGGTAGAGGGTGGGCGCGCCGATCCGGACGACCCAGTGCGACCTCCATCCCGGAGTCTCGGCCGTCGCCGTGCCGATCATGCGCGAAGCGTAAGGAAAAACTTCACGGCTCAATTTACGCCGAGCAGGGCCGCCTCCACCTCGCGCAGGCGATCGACGTCGCCGCGGATCCCGGCGACCGTGTCATTGAAGAGGAAGGCCTGGGCGAGCTTGACGATCGCGTAGCCGAGGATCGCCGGCTCGACGGGCGGGTCATAGGTCCCCGCTTCGACCTCCTCGGTGATCTGCGCGGTGATCAGCTCCACGATCCGAGGCTGGACGATCCCGGCGCCGGAGGCGATCAGCCGCAGGGCCGCATCGCGCTCCTGCTCGACGAAGGCCCGAAGCGCGGGCGCATCGGCGAGGGCGCGGTTGAAGCGGTCGAAGGTGTCCAGCAGGCCCGGGCCGCCCTTCCCCTCGAGCCCGGCGCGAGCCTTGGCCAGCACCGGTTCGGTGGCGCGGATGACCACCTCGCCGATCAGATTGTCGCGCGAGCCGAACCAGCGGTAGACAGTCGCTCGGCCGACTCCGATCTCGCCCGCGATCGCCTGGACGTCGATTCGCTGCCCCCGCAGGTAGCGGTAGAGGGCGGCGTCGACGACGTCGTCGCGGCTCGCGGCCGCCGGTCTCCCTCGCTGTCTTGTCGCTCCCTTTCGAGACATACCTAAAACTATTTATGATCTCCGCCGCTGTGGCGGGAGGTCGATTGTGGAGGAGCGCAGCGGCGATCGCCGTGAGCACGACTATGTCGCCGTCGCGACCTCTCCGGACCGGTAAACCGCCGCTTCTCGTGCAAAGCAGCGTCGCCTATCCCGAGAGCCCGGCGGCTTCGAGCGCCTGCTCTCGATCGAGAAAAGCGCGGGTTCGAGCGATCTTGCCGTCGCGAATCCACGCGAGGATGTAGATGTTCATCGCAACCGGAACTCCGCTCTGTTCCCCCACGCCACGAACGTCGAGATCCATGAGGACCGCGTCGCCGGCCTCCGTGAACGCCTGCGGAGTCATATGAAAATCGCCGAGAACGCTCCGCACGTTCGCCCCCCAGCGCCGAACGCCTCCACGTCCGCGGTAGGGCCGAGGCACATCGGGGAGCTCGGTGAAGTCGTAGAGCTCGGCATCCTTTTGCCACGCGGCTATCCACTCCTCGTCAGCGCCTCGGTCGAACGCCTCGACGGCCCGACGGAGGATGTCGACGTTCTCCTCCGACATCGCCCACTCAGTATCCCTCCGGCTTCGACGGCTTGCTCGGGAGTTGCGTCGAATTCCGCCGCACCTTTCGACTTCCCTGAACGCGAAGGGCCGGCGCAAAGGCCGGCCCTCGGGTCCCGTCCAGGTTGAATCCCTGACGACTAGGCAGTGGGCGCAGGCTCGCTGTTCATCCCCTTCGCCTTCTGTGAGACGCACTTCCCGAAGGCGTTCTTCTTGCTCCGGTTGGTGCCGTAGAAGTCCGTGAAGGACTCTCCACTGTGGCCCGCCGCGAAGTTCGGATCGCTCCGCTCCGCGCGGCACTGCTGCGCTGCGTTCTGAAGGTTCTCCTCCTGCTGCGCCTGAATGGCTTGGGCCTTCGTGCTCACGCACTTGCCGAAGGAGTTCTTGCCGTTGTGATTCGTCCCGTAAAACTGCTCGAACGTCATACCGCTGTGGCCCGCGGCGAAGTTCGGGTCAGCCTGCTCCGCCTTGCACTGCTGGGCGGCGTTGTTGACCACGTTGTGAGCGGACTTGCCGTGCTGCCGCTGGCAGTTCCGCATGGCGTGCTGTCCCTTCGGCGGATCGCCGTAGAGACCCTTGAACGCCTTGGCGCCCATTGCGTGCAGTTCACTGGTGCACTGCTTTGCCGCGACCTGGTTGGGGTTGGGCGTCGAGTTGCCATCCCCCGCCAGCGCCATGCTCGTCCCGATAGCGCCGACGCCAAGGCAACACAACACCACGCTTCCGAATCTCTTCATCTCTGCGCAACCTCCTGGTGTCCCGTTGACCGCCCCGTGATTCCGGGCTCGTATTGGACAGCGCCGAAGGCCGGGTCCGGGTTACGGCGGCGAACACGCGCCCCCAATTAGTGGACAGAAGTCCAATCCGCTGCTTTCCATGCGAAGCAGCGCTTTTGGCGCGTTTCTCACCCATAGGGTGAGCAAGGCGCCAACCGGGCCGGCGCTAGGGCGCGGACCAGCGGACCGGCAGGGTCTTCAGCTGGTTGAGGAAGGCCGAGACGGCCGGCTGGGGCTCGCCGGCGAGCTCCATGTCCGGGAAGCGTCGCAGGGTCTCCTCGAAGAGGATGCGCAGCTCGAGTCGCGCGAGGGCAGCGCCGAGGCAGAAGTGCCGGCCGCCCGCGCCGAAGGCCTGGTGCTCGGGATTGCGGTGGACATCGAAGCGCTCCGGGTCGTCGTAGACGTCCTCGTCCCGGTTCGTCGAGACGTACCACATGACCACTTTCTCGCCCTCCTTGACGGGCTGGCCCGCGATCTCGGTGTCGCGTGTGGCGGTGCGCCGGAAGTGGGCGAAGGCGGGGTACATGCGCAGGCACTCCTCGACCGCGCCGGGGATCAGGGACGGGTCGTCCACCAGAACCTTCATCTGGTCGGGGTTCTCGATCAGCGCGCGCATGCCACTCGTGTAGGTCGCCTTGGTGGAGTCGTTGCCCGCCGCGACCAGCAGGAAGAAGCCCATGACGATCTCGTGCTCCTGGAGCGTCTCACCGTCGACCTCGGCGTGGACCAGCACGCTGGTCAGGTCGTCGGTGGGGTTCTCACGCCGCTCCTCGATCATCTTGCGGCAGCGCTCGAAGATCTCGGGGATGTCCTCCTGCAGGATCTGGTCGATGCCGCCGGGGTTGAGGTCGTCGTCGCCCAGGCCCAGCGCCGAGTTCATCAGGCGAGCCCAGACGATGTCGTCCTCTTCCGGAATCCCCATGAAGCTGCCGATCACGCGCGCGACCACCGGCTGCGCGACCTCGGTGACCAGGTCGCACTCGCCGCGGGGGGCGACGCCATCGAGGACGCCCTCGACGATCGCGCGGACGCGGTCCTCGTGCTCGGCGATGCGCTTGGGGGTGAAGCCGCGCTGGAAGAGCATCTTGAGGCGGTCGTGCTTGGGCGGGTCCTGGGCGATGAACATGCTCCGCGTCAGCTCCAGGGGGATCGCATGCGTCAAGCCCGTGACCCCGCCGAGCTCGGACGAGTAGGTATCCCAGTCGAGGCTCACCTCGCGGACGTGCGCCGCCTTGGTGACGGACCAGAACCCGTCCTCGTCCGGGTACTCGGGGATCTCGGACCAGTGGACGGGACAGCGGCCGCGGAGCTCCTTGAAGAGCTCGTGGGGCGGGCCGTTCTCCCAATTCGGGCGATCCGGAACGTCGATCGCGTCCAGGTCACTCAGGTCGAGACCGTTGGTGCGCGAGGGGGGCGCCGAGGCGGCGGTTGTCTGTGAGTCAGGCGTCTTCAGCATTGAGCAGACTAACTGGCTGGTCAGCCAGTTCATAGGGCAGGGGCATTTCACCCGTCCATGACCGATGAATCGGCAGCTCGCCCAGCGTCGCTTTAGCGGCGGGTCCCTGGACCCGGACATGAGTTGGCTTCCGCAGCGCCGGGGTGGATAGGGTCAGCTCGGTGAGACGCGAGTCGAGCTGCTGCGAGGAGAGCACTCGGATGCCCCGGTCGGTGGCACGGGCCGGGGTCGTCGCGAAGGCGGCGGGCAGGACGGCCACGAGGACCGCCGTGAGCGGCCTCCGTCTCCTCCCCGCCGGGCGCCTACCGAGACTCCGGTCAACCGCGTCGAGCTTCCCTCCGGTCTGATGGCGGAGCGCTCGGAGAAGGTGGGGAGCGCCGAGGGCAGGGGAGAGGCTCCGGGGCGCGGCAGGCTCGAGGGCCGCCGGATCCTCGTCGTCGGAGGCGGGCAGGAGGAGCACGGGCTCGAGGATCCGCCGATCGGGAACGGCCGCGCCATGTCGATCCTCTTCGCCCGAGAGGGAGCGGCCGTCGCGGTGGCCGACCTGAACGAGGGCAGCGCGGAGGCCACGGCCGAGCTCGTCCGCGCGGAGGGAGCGACGGCCGAGGTGATCGTGGCTGACGCCGCGGAGGAGGACGCGTCGGCCGCGATGTTCGAGGGGGCGGCCAAGGCCCTTGGCGGGCTCGACGGCGTAATCATGAACGTCGGCATCGGCGCGGGTTTCGCGATCCACGGGACCAGCGCCGAGGACTGGGACCACGTCATGGCGGTCAACGTCCGCTCGCACTTCCTCGGCTGCAAGAACGCGCTGGCCACGATGCGGGACGGCGGCGCCATCGTCCTGATGGGCTCGATCGCAGCCACGCAGGTGATGCCCTGGCCCGCCTACGCAGCCTCGAAGGCGGCGCTGGAGTCCCTCTGCCGCCAGGCGGCGGTCGAGGGAGCCCCCAAGATCCGGACGAATCTCCTCCATCCCGGCCTGATCGACACTTCGCTCGGGCGCCTCGCCTCCCAGGTCAGCCCGTTGCGGGACCAGGTCAGGATCCCGGCGGGCCGCCAGGGCACGGGCTGGGAGATCGCGTACGGTGCGCTCTTCCTGCTCTCTGGAGAATCGAGCTACATGACCGGACAGACGCTGGTCGTCGATGGCGGCCTTACCATCGGCCCGCGGGCGGGCTGATGGGGTCCGAGCCGCGCATCCCGCCGCTTCCCCCCGATCGCTGGGAGGGAGACGTGAAACGGATTTTGGAGGCCGTCCCCGGCGGCGTCGAGAACCGGCTCGGCGACAACAACATCTTCCCGACGTTCGCTCAGCACGCCGAGTTCTTCCGGGCCTGGCTTCCGTTCGGCGGCTTTCTACTGACCGCGGGCAAGCTCTCCGGGCCCGACCGCGAGCTGCTCATCCTCCGCACCGCGGTCCGCTGTCGCTCCTCCTACGAATGGGGCCAGCACGTGCGGATCTCGCTGGCCGGCGGAATCGAGCGCGAGACGATCGACCGGGTGCTCGAGGGGCCGGATGCCGAGGGCTGGAGCGTCCACGAGCGCGCGCTCCTGCGCGCGGCGGACGAGCTCCACGACGATTCGCGGATCTCCGATGAGACCTGGGCAACCCTCGCCGAGTCCTACGACACCGAGCAGTTGATCGAGGCGACGATGGTCGTCGGGCATTACACGATGCTCGCCGGGGCGCTGAACAGCTTCGGGGTCGAGCTCGACGACGGTCTCGAGCCGCTGCCGTAAGCGGTCAGGCGCCGCGCCGGGCGCCACACTGATTCTTGGAAGCGCGACGCGGGGCAGCCCGGTTGCTCCCGACTCGCTACAAATCCCGCCGAGGTGAACCGGATTCCGATGACAGCACTGCTGGTGGCCGTAGCCGCGGCCGCCCCGCTCGCCCTTGTGGCGGGCTGTGGTTCGGACTCGAGCGGGGAGGACAGCTCCGCCCCCACGGAGGTGTCGATCCCACCGCCGACCTCGCCGATCCCCACCACCACGACCGCGACGAGCACGGCGGCGGAAGGCGGCAAGAAGAAGCCTGCCGCCCAGACCACCACCAGTGCCACCGGCGGCTCCGCACCATGCTCGATCCCTGACGCGTACGAGGACTTCAAGTACACAGGCATCGATTGCTCGGCGGCGGTCGCACTTGCGACGGAGTGGGACCGGAACGGCGATACGTGTAACACGATCGACAACCCGAACTCACCCCAAGGCGACAACCGAACCTGCTCCGTCCAGGGCTTCAGCTGCACGGCGAAACGCGACCGTACGTCCGACGCCCGCTTCGTGACCTGCACGCAGGACGGTCAGAGCATCCGCTTCACCTGGCTGCCGGCGTAGATTCGGCTCTCAGTAACCGGTTCCGGTGTGAACCCGCTTGCGCTCCGACTCGTGCACTCCGCCCTTCTCCCGCAGGGTCTCGCAAGCCTCACGCAGGTCGGCGGCCAGCTGCTCGGCGAGCGAATACCCAAGCGTCAGCTTGACCAGAGCCCGCATCAGCTTCACCTCCTGCGCATTTGGCGGCAGGTGGTAAGCGGGGACCATCCAACCGCGCTTCGCGGCGAGCTGTGAGGCGACGTCGAACTCGTCGTACGGCTGCTCGCCGGAGAGGCGGAAGGCGACCAGCGGCAATTGCTCACCTTCCCCGACCAGCTCGAAGGGGCCGATGTCGGTGATCGCCCGCGCAAGCCGCTCGGAGTTCTCCTTCATCAACCCCATCAGGTAGGCGTAGCCGGAGCGGCCGAAGCGGATGAAGTTGTAGTACTGGGCGAGAACCATCGCGGAGCCGGTCGAGAAGTTCAGCGTGAACGTCGCATCCCGCTTGCCGAGGTAGTCCTCGTAGAAGACAAGGTCCTCGGGCAGCGAGTCCCGGCTGCGGAAGATCAGCCAGCCGATCCCGGGATAGACCAGGCCGAACTTGTGGCCGGACGCGTTGATGGACTGAACCTGCTCGAGGCGGAAGTCCCACTCCGTATCCGGATAAAGGAATGGCCAGACGAAGGCGCCGCTGGCGCCGTCCACGTGCAGCGGGACGTCGAGGCCCTTCTCGCCCTTGATCTCGACCAGCAGGTCGTTGATCCCAGTGATGTCGTCGGCGTGCCCGGTGAAGGTGGTCCCGAGGACGGCCGCGACGCCGATCGTGTTCTCGTCGATGTGGGGCTCGACCTCCTCCGGCCCGATCACCAGCTTGTCCTCCTGCAGCGGCACGATCCGCGGCTCCACGTCGAAGTAGCGGCAGAACTTCTCCCAGACGACGTGCACGTCGCCGCCGAAGATCAGATTGGGCTTATCGGTGCTCTTCTTGGCCGCCTCGCGTCGCGCCCGCCACTTCCACTTCATCGCCAGCGCGCCGAGCATGATCGCCTCGGAGGAGCCCTGTGTGCGAGCTCCCATCGTCTCGCCGGGTGCATGGAAGAGGTCAGCGAGCATCCTGATACAGCGCTGCTCGATCTCGGCGGTCTGCGGGTACTCGGCGTGGTCGATGAAGTTGCGGTACAGGTTCTGGCCGATCAACTCGGTGACCTCAGGGCCCATCCAGGTCGTGACGAAGGTCGCCAGGTTCTTCTCGGGGTCGCCATCCAGGAACAACTCCTCCTCGATCAGGAGGCGAGCGTCGGCGGGGTCCATCGGATCGTCCGGCAGCTTGTGGTCCGGCGCCGGCTCGCCGACGAACCGGCCGCGGTCCCAGGGCCTTGGGCAGCTGAGCGGGCCTCTCGATATGTCCGGATTCGTCACTCATCCTTGAGATGCGTCTCGCGGGCCGGCCGACTCTATCCGGCTAGCCTCTTCGTAGAGGAGAAGTGGAAGAGGAACGCTCGGCGATAGGTCGCTCCGACGAGGAGCGGACGCAGCGGGAGACCTCGCCCCAGCCCAGCCCCAACGGCAATGTCGATTCCCTGTTCGAGTCGACCGCCCGCGCCGGTTGGAACGGCGCCCGCGGCGTCGCTCGACGCCTGGGGATCGGCCGGATCGTCGACCGGAGCGTGGACCGCGCGCTCGACAGCGAGACTGCGGCGAGGGCGACCGAGCGGTTCCTCGACAACGAGACGACGAAGCGTGTCTGGGACAAGGTCTTGGAGAGCGAGGAGGCGCAGAAACTCGTCGAGCGCGTCGCCGACGCCCCCGAGGTTCGGGCCGCGATCACCCGGCAGGGGGTCGGCCTGCTCGAGGACGTGCGCCGCGGCGTGCGCAGCGCGGCCAGGCAGATCGACACGACCCTCGAACGGGTGGCTCGCGGGATCCTGCGCCGGCCACAGCGCGAGCGGCGCCCGATCTTCGCCGGCGCCTTCAGCCGACTGCTCGCCCTCGCCATCGATGCCGGCGTCGTCTACGGATCCCTTCTGCTGATCACGGCCGCGATCGCCGCGCTGATCAACGCCTTCGCTCGAGGCGAGCAGCACGCCGGAACCGCGGTCCTGGCGATCGGCGCTTTCACCTGGGTGGTGATCGCGGGCATCTACCTGCTCGTGTTCTGGTCGGGCGCGGGCCGCACGCCCGGCATGTCATTCGTCGCCCTCCGGATGCTCTCCGAGGACGGGCATCCCGTGCGGCCTGGCCAGGCCTTCCGCCGCCTGATCTGGATGCCGATCTCGGCGCTGCCGCTCGCCCTGGGCTTCTGGGGGATCGTCTTCGAGCGCGAGCGTCGCGGCTGGCCGGATCGTCGCGCCCACACGGTCGTCTGCTACGCCGACCCGGAGCTCGACAAGGGCGTCGTCTAGGCGCGGACGGTCTTTCGGGCCGCGGCGTCCCGGACCAGGCGGCCCATCAGCTCGGCGGCCTGAGCGTTGCCGAGACCTTGCTCGCGGACGAGGGATCGCCAGGTCGTGAAGGAAAGGGCGTGGCCGATCGCCGCCCGCGCCCGGACCCGCGCTTGCCCACGCTCGGGACGGCCCGCCATCAGCAGATCGCGGACGGCATCCATGTACCCGTGGAACACGGTGAAGTGGCGCCGGACGTTCTCGTTGGTCGCCTCGTCGCGGATCAGGTTGGCCATCATTCGCTCGGTCCGCCGGAAGAACCCGTAGAGCTCTTCGAGGGCCGTCCGCAGGCGCTCGTCCGGGTCCGCGATGGCCGCCCAGGCCTCGGGATTCGGCGGCGGATTGGCGGCGCTCCAGTGGGAGCTGCACGCGTCGAACAGCGCCGCCTCGTCGGGGAAGTGGCGGTAGAGGGTCGACCGCCGCACGCCTGCCCGCTCGGCGACCGCACTCATCGAGGTGTGGGAGGGGCCAACCGTGCCATGGAGCTCCACGGCGCTCTCGGTGATGCGCCGTCGCGTCTCGGCCTCGAGCTCCGCGCGGCGCTTCTTGCGGTAGGGACGCTTGTCATTTTTATCGGACATATCTGTTCACTGAATCTTGACAGATCCTTTCGACTTGTGTATGAATTCGCGCGACAACACTGTCCACCTAAACGGAGAGGGAAAGATGGAGACGACGGCACCGAAAATCATCAGCCCGCAGGATGGGAAGGCGGGGTTCCTGGGGAGCATCGGAGTTCGATTCATGATCGACGGGGACGAGACCGACCAGGGGTTCTCGCTGGTCGAGCACCCGATGTCGCCACATGCACTGGCGGCGCCTCTGCACATCCACACCCGCGAGGACGAGTACAGCTACGTCCTGGAGGGACGGATGGGGGCGATGCTCGGCGACGAGGTCGTCGAGGCCGGGCCCGGGGACCTCGTGTTCAAGCCGCGCAACCAGTGGCATACCTTCTGGAACGCCGGCGATGAGCCCTGCCGGATCCTGGAGATCATTGCGCCGGCCGGCTTCGAGAAGTTCTTCGAGGAGCTCTCGGACATGGGCGGCGCGGTCAACGCTGACCCGGACGAGCTGGCCGCGCTCGGCGAGCGCTACGGCCACTATTTCAAGCTCGAGAGCGTTCCCGAGCTGCTCGAGCGGTTCAACCTGGTGGTCGGGGAGCAGCTCGAAGGAGGATGGACCCCGAACGCCCGTTAGACCGGCTCGTCCAGCAACTCGTTCGCCTCGGACCATCTGCCCGGCGGGACGCGCAGCGCGATGTCGCCGCGCCCGAACTCGTCGAGCGGGTGGTCCGAGGTGATCACCGCCTCGATCCCGGCATCGGTGAGCTGCTGGCGCCAGGCACGTGCCGTCTCGAGCTCACCGAAGTCGCGGACGACGTCCCAGTCGTCGTAGCTTGCGTCGCCGACCTGCAGTTCGGCCAGTCCGTCGGGATGCAGCGAATCCTCGCCCAAGCCGAACAGCTGGCGGAACTTGTCGCTCAGGCCCACCCCTGGAAGCCTAGGCGCGAGAGGGAATGCCGGTGAGCTCCTCGGAAAGCTCGCGCAACCGCCTGCGGGCCTCCGGGTCCTCGGCCTGCGGGTGCGGCGCCGACTCGCTCGTCCCGTCGAAGTAGTGGCCGTTGACACCCTCGACCTCGGGCGAGGTGACCAGCCGCAGGGTCGCGGCAACCCCATCCTCGAGTGAGGTCACGGGGTCGATTCCGGCCTGCCGGACCATCTGGGTCGGCATGTAGGTCCCGGGGTGCAGGCAGTTGGCGGTGACGCCCGAGTCCTCGAGCTCCTCGGCGAGATCGAACGTGAACATGACCAGGGCGAGCTTGCTCTGGCAGTAGGCCTGGACGCCGGTGTAGTGGCGCTCGAGCATGACGTCGTCGAAGTCGATCGGCGCCTGTCCAGCGGAGGTCACGTTGACGATCCGCGCCGGCGCCGAGCGCTCGATCAAGGGCAGCAGCCGCCTGGTGAGCAGGAAGGGCGCGAGGTAGTTCACCTGGAAGGTGAGCTCGTAGCCGTCCTCGCTCTCCTCGCGAGGCCTGGCGGTTCCTATGCCGGCGTTGTTGACCAGCACGTCGATCCGTTCCTCGCCGCTCAGGGAGTCCGCCAGATCGCGCACCTGGTCGAGCGAGCCGAGGTCCGCGCGCAGCCACTCGAGCTCGCCCGTGGCCCGCGAGCCAAGCTCCTCGAGCAGCGACTTGCCCTTCTCCTCGTTTCGCCCGTGCAGGATCAGGCGAGCGCCGCTCGGCGCGAGCTCGGCGGCCAGCGCCTTGCCGAGGCCATCCGTCGCCCCGGTGATGACGATCGTCCGCTGGTCGGCCACGGTCAGCTGCCTTCCCTGCCGACCACGGAATTAGTCACTCAATTCGACGCGCTCGATCACCTGGGGCTGATCGGGACGGTCGCCTGGGCCCGTCTCGGTTCCCTCGATCGTGTCGACCGTCTCCATCCCGCCGGTTACCTCGCCGAAGACCGTGTGCTTGCCGTCGAGCCAGGGCGCGGCGTCCGTGGTGACGATGAAGAACTGCGAGCCGTTGGTGTTGGGGCCGGCGTTCGCCATCGCAAGCGCCCCGCGGACGATCTTGTGGTCGTTGATCTCGTCCTCGAAGGTGTAGCCCGGCCCGCCTGTCCCGGTCCCCTCCGGGCAGCCGCCCTGGATCATGAAGTCCTTGATGACGCGGTGGAAGATCAGCCCGTCGTAGAAGCCGTCGCCGGCCAGCTTGCGGAAGTTCTCGACGGTCTTCGGCGCGTCGTCGTCGAAGAAGCTGATCGTGATCGGGCCGGCGCTGGTGTGGAGGGTCGCCTCGGACACTGGCGAGCACTCTAGCGGGGCGCTTTAGTCGCCTATATGGCGAGCAAAGCGCCCCGCACGTGGTCAGCCGGCGCCGACGGCCTCAAGCGGCCGCTCGGGCAGCCACGGCCGGCGCCAGCCGCCGTACCCGTGCATCAGATTGGAGGCGCCCGCCGGCCCCCAGCTCCCGATCTTGTACGGCTCGAGAGCGCAGGGATTATCGAGCAGCGGCTGCACGATCCGCCAGGTCTCGAGCACGCTGTCCTCCCGCGCGAACCTCGACTGGGTCCCCGCGAGGGCGTCGGCGAGCAGCCGCTCGTACGGTCCGGGCTGGTCGCCGAACTGCTGCTTGAAAAGCAGGTCGAGGTGGACCCGGTGGAGTTTCTCCTCACCCGGCTGCTTCGCCTCGAGGAGGACACAGGCCCCCGAGTCGGGATCGATGCGGAGGACGATCTCGTCGGTCGCCGGGATCGGGCCGCCGCCGATGCCCACGGGGGGCGGGCTCTGCAGGACGATCCGCACCTCGGTGACCTTTTCGGCGAGCTGCTTCCCGGCCCGGATGAAGATCGGGACGCCGGACCAGCGCCAGTTCATCGTGTCGAGCCGCAGGGCGACGAAGGTCTCCGTGTTCGACTTCGGATCGACGCCCTCGATCTCCCGGTAGCCGTCGTACTGGCCCCGCACGTAGCGGCTCGGGTTCGCCGCCGGGATCGCCTTGAAGAGGTCGAGCTTCGCATCGCGGATCGAATCGGGATCGGTGGCGGAGGGGGGCTCCATCGTCACCAGCGCGAGCGTCTGGAGGAGGTGGTTCTGGACGACGTCACGGAGGCAGCCCACCGGGTCGTAGAAGCTGCCGCGGTCCTCCACGCCGAAGTTCTCGGCCATGGTGATCTGGATCGACTCCACGTAGCGCCGGTTCCAGATCGGCTCGAAGAGCGAGTTCGCAAAGCGCAGGTAGGTGATGTCCTGCACCGGTTCCTTGCCGAGGAAGTGGTCGATCCGATAGATCTGGGTCTCGTCCAGGATCTCGTGGATCTGATCGTTGAGCTCGATCGCGGAGTTCAGGTCATGTCCGAAGGGCTTCTCGATCACGACGCGGGCGCCGTTCGTCAGGCCTGCGCTGCCGAGCCTCTGGATCACCCCCGCGAAGAGCGACGGCGGGATCTCCAAATAGAAGACAGGGTGCTGGGCGGGGGATACCGCCTGTTTCAGGCGCCGGAAGGTGTCGAAGTCGTTGTAGTCGCCCTGCACGTAGCTCAGCGAGTCGGCGAACTTCTTGAAGACGTCCTCGTCGATTTCGCCCTCTCCCCGCGCCTCGAATCGGCCCTCCACGGCCTCCCGGGCGTGTTGGCGGAGGTCGTCGTCGCTCCAATCGGTGCGACCGACCCCGACCACGGGCACGGTGAGGGTGCCGTTCTCGGTCAGGTCGTAGAGGGCCTTCAGGGTCATCTTCTTGGCGAGATCGCCCGTGATCCCGAAGATGACCAGCGCGTCGCCGGGGGGGCCCGTCTGCGAACTCGGATCGGTCAGCGCCACGGGCGGAACCTAGCGGACCGGGGGAAGTTCCCCGGGGCGCAGCGGGCCGTAGGATGGCCGGCATGGCGGAGCTCGGAATGGTCGGCCTGGGCAGGATGGGAGCGAACATCGTGCGGCGGCTGATGCGCGAGGGACACGACTGTGTCGTCTACGACGTCAACCCCGACCCGATCAAGCAGCTCGAGGGGGAGGGAGCGACCGGCGCAACCTCGCTGAAGGAGCTCGCGGAGAAGATGGACGCGCCCCGGTCGGTCTGGATCATGGTCCCCGCCGGCGAGATCACCGAGTCGACCGTGAAGGAGGTCGCCGAGGTCCTGGACCGGGGCGACGCGATCATCGAGGGCGGCAACTCCTACTACCGCGACGACATCCGGCGCTCGCAGATGGTGGGGGAGAAGGGGATCGATTACATCGACTGCGGGACGAGCGGCGGTGTCTTCGGGCTCGAGCGCGGCTTTTGCCTGATGATCGGAGGGCCGGATGAAGCGGTCGGGCGCCTCGACCCGATCTTCAGGACCCTGGCGCCCGGCGTGGAGATGGCGGAGCGAACGACGGGACGCAGCGGCCACCCGGACCCCTCCGAGATGGGCTACCTCCACTGCGGCCCGAATGGCGCGGGCCACTTCGTGAAGATGGTCCACAACGGGATCGAGTACGGCGTGATGGCCGCCTACGCGGAGGGCCTCAACATCCTCAAGAACGCGAACGCCGGGAAGGTCGAGCGGGAGATGGACGCGGAGACGGCGCCGCTCGAGCACCCCGAGTACTACCAGTACGACCTCGACATTCCCGAGGTCGCCGAGGTCTGGCGCCGGGGCAGCGTGATCAGCTCGTGGCTGCTCGACCTCACGGCGGCCTCGCTTCAGGAATCGGGCGACCTCTCGGATTTCGCCGGTCGGGTCTCCGATTCCGGCGAGGGACGCTGGACCTCCATCGCCGCGATCGAGGAGGGGGTCCCGGCTGGCATCCTCACCACCGCGCTCTATGAGCGCTTCGGCTCTCGGGACCTCGACGACTTCGCGAACCGGGTGCTCTCCGCGATGCGCTTCCAGTTCGGAGGGCACGAGGAGAAGCCATCATGAATCGCCTGGCTGCTCCGCTTCGCGTCCGCCGCCGGCTCGCATGACGGACCACCGGCTCGAGGTCCTCGACGACGCGGACGCCGTCCACCGCCGGGGCGCCGAGCTGATCGCGGAGGCCGTCCGGGCCGACGTCTCCGATCGCAGCCACTGCGCTCTGGCCGTGAGCGGTGGGCGGGATCCGTGGCCGATGTTCTCCCGGCTGGAGGAGTTCGAGCTCGACTGGACGGAGATCGAGGTCTTCCAGGTCGACGAGCGCGTCGCGCCGGCCGGCTCCGACGAGCGCAACCTGACACACCTCGTGGAGAGCCTCTCGATCGGCGCGCAGGGCAGCATTCGCCCGATGCCGGTCACCGACGAGGACCTGGATAGCGCCGCCGGCCGCTACGCGGAGTCCCTGCCGGAGGCCCTCGACCTCGCCCACATGGGCCTCGGGCCGGACGGGCATTGCGCCTCGCTCGTACCGGGCGATCCGGTGCTCGATGTGACCGACAAGCGTGTCGCCGTGACCGCAGGCGAGTACGAGGGCGTCCGCCGGATGACCCTCACCTATCCGGAGCTCCACCGCGTCCGCCGGCTGCTCTGGGTGGTCACGGGGGAGGAGAAGCAGGACGCGCTTCAGAAGCTTCTCGCCCGCGATCCCTCGATCCCAGCGGGCCGCGTCGAGCCGGGCGGCGACTCGTTGATCCTGGCGGACCGCGCCGCGGCACCGGGCGGTGCCGGAGGGTGAGCTGAGCTTCACCCGCCTCCCCGCGGCGAAGGCAAGGTACACCGAGTTGGTGCTGCGGAAACCTGGCGCTTAGGCGGTCGCGTACTCGTCGTGCCGCCGGAGCCAGTGCGGCTCTCCGGGGCGCTCATCGCGACCGCTCGCCGTGCGGTCGAGCAGGAAGTAGTAGGCCATGGTCGGCTCCAGCCCGCGGGCGGTGGTCACGTAGGTGCGATAGACGACGCCGTCCGACAGCGTGTAGGCGCTCAGCCCCGGCACTTCGGTGACGTAGCCCTTCGGATCCGTGCCACTCGCCGCCGCCATCTGCTCGACGACCGGGGGAATCTCGCCCTCGAGGAACGGCTTGAGCTGCTCCTCCGTGGACGTGAAGCCGATGTCCAGGTTGAAATCGGTGCCGCCCGCAGATGCCCAGTCGATGTCCCAGCCCATTCGCTCCCTATACGCCTGGAGCCTGTCCAGCGGCGCGCGGGAAACGAGCATCAGCTTGGTGTCCTTGGCCGCGAGGTGCGGGACATTGGGGGCGAGGGTGTCCGTGATGGAGCTGCAGGCGATGCACCCCGCCTCGTAGGGCGGGCCGAACATGAAGTGGTAGATCAGCAACTGGGAGCGGCCGTCGAACAGCTCCGCGAGCGATTTGGTGCCGCCCACCGTCTCGAATTCGTAATCCTCCTCTACGGGAACCCAGGGGAGCTCTCGCCGCTTCGCCGCGAGCTCGTCACCGCGACGGGTGAGCTCCTTCTCCTCCTTCAGCAGCTCCTCCCGCTCAGCCTGCCACTCCTCCTGCGTGCCGATCCTGTGCTCGGTCATCAGCTCGTTGCCTCCTCTGGGGTCTCGTATTCGTCGTGGCGCTGCCACCAGTCTGCCGGGCCCTCCTCGTTGCGGCCCAGCGGCGCGATGTCCAGGAATCCGTAGGTGCCCATGAACCGCTCGACTCCACGGTCGTACGTGGAGTAGGTGTGTTGGACGGTCTCTTCCCGAAGCGCGAACGCGCTCATTCCCTCGCGCTGCGGCCAGGGCGGCTGGTCGACATGCCTGAGGTTGTATTCCGCACCGTTGCGCTGCTGTTCCTCCGTGAAGGCGGCTCCGTAGTCGTACTTGAAGTCGCTGCCACCCGACGAGACCCAGGGGAACCGCCAGCCCATCCGCTGCTTGTAGGGGCGCAGCTCATCGAGCGGGGCGAGCGACTCGGCCACGAGGGTCACGTCGTGGCCGTTGAGGTGGGGGATCGCCGCATCGAAGTGATCGGCGACGAAGGAGCAGCCCGTGCATCCCGGGTTCTCCTCGTCGACCCGGTACCCGAACCCGAACATGAAGTGGTAGACGAGCAGCTGCGAACGGCCGTCGAAGAGGTCAGCCAGGGTCTTCCGGCCGTCGTCGGTGTCGAATACGTACTCCTTCTCCACCGGGATCCAGGGGAGCTCTCCTCGACGCCGCGCCAGCTCGTCGCCCTGGCGCATGTGCTCCTTCTCCGCGTCGAGCAGCTCACGCCGCGCCGCCAGCCGATCCTCTCTGGTCCCCTCCAGGTGCTCGTTCATTGCGCCCTCCTCCTAGCTTGTCCCGTACTCGTCATGGCGGCGAATCCAGGTCTGGAACGCGTCACCCTCGTCGCGGCCCCTCGGCGTCCGATCGAGGATCCCGTAGTAGCCCATCAGGAATTCGACGCCCCGCCCCGTGGTCGCATAGGTCTTGTAGACGACGCCATCCTGGAGCTTCAAGACCGTCGCTCCGAACATCTCCGATATGTATGAGACGAGGTCGGTCCCCGTGGCATCCGCGTTGTGAGCGGCAATCGGCGGCAGCTCGTCCTCGGGCGGCATCACCTCGCGCATCTGCTCCTCGTGGAAGGAGGCGCCGAAGTCGAAGTTGAAGTCGCTGTTCGCGGATGAGGCCCAGGGGATGCTCCAACCCATTCTGCGCTTGTAGGCCTGGAGCTTCTCGAGGGGTGCACGCGAGACGAGGAGCATCGCCACGTCGCGGGCATGAAGGTGTGGCAGGAGCCCGTCGACGCCGTCGACCATCGACGAACAGGTGGGGCACCCCGCCTCATAGCTGGGGCCGAACATGAAGTGGTAGATCAGCAGCTGGGAGTGGCCCTCGAAGAGATCGGAGAGCGACTTCGCCCCGTCGGCGGTCTCCAGCTCGTAGTCCTTCTCGAGCGGCACCCAGGGGAGCTCGCGCCGCCTCCGAGCGAGCTCGTCGCGGCGCCGCGTGTGCTCCTTTTCCTCCGCGAGCAGCTCGTCGCGTGCGGTCTGCCATTCCTCCTGCGCTGCTATCCGGTGCTCCGGCATCGAATCGCTCCTCTCTCGCCTTGACCTCAGCTCCGGGGTCTATTGTTAGCAAAATGGCTAACGATGCTTTCACCGCCCTCGCCCACCCGACCCGACGCGAGATCGTCGAGCGACTCAGCGGCGGGGCGGCGACGGTCGCCGAGGCGAGCCAGGGTCTTGGCGTCTCCAAGCCCACGATCTCCCGACATCTGAAGCTGCTCGAGGAAGCCGGAGTGGTCAGCCGAGTGATCGAGGGTCGCACCCACCGCCTCGCTCTGCGCCCAGAGACGCTCGTGGAGACCTCGGATTGGATAGAAACCCAGCGCGACCGCTGGGAGCGCCTCTTCGATGTGGTCGGCGAGTACCTCGAGGAGCGAAAGGAGCGAAGTTGACAGGGGACGCGGCGAGGGTGGTGCGGATCGAGCGGAGCTTCGACGCCCCGGCCGAAAACGTGTTCGACGCCTGGACCAGTCCCGAGGTGATGCGCCGCTGGTACCACGCCGGCCCCGACTGGGAGACGCCGGAGGTAGAGGTGGACCTGCGGGTCGGGGGCAGGGTGCGAATCGTGATGCGAAAGCCGGACGGCACCGAGGTCGCGCTCAGCGGCGAGTACATGGAGATCGACCGGCCTCACCGGCTCACCATGACCTGCACCTTCAGCGACGATCCCTCCAACGAGGAGCAGTTGATCGAGCTGTCGTTCTCGGAGGCCGACGGCTCGACAACCGTGGTCCTGATCAACAGCCGCATCCCGACCGACGAGCGGCGCGACGCCCAGCAGAACGGCTGGGGCCTGTGTCTCGACAACCTCGCCAGGACTCTCTCCGCATGACGCGACGCGGAACCGAGTTGCCGGTAGCCGCTCTCTTCCTGCTCGGGGTGGCTGCGTTCTGCTGGCTGGTGACCGCCGACCGCATGGAGGGAATGGACATGGGGCCAGGCACGGAGCTGGGCTCCTTCGGCTGGTTCGCCGGCGTCTGGGCCGTGATGATGGCGGCGATGATGCTCCCCTCGCTGGTGCCGATGGCAGCGGCGTATGCGCAGCGCGCTCGCGGCGACGCGGGGATCGTCACCGCGCGGTCGCTGGCCGGCACACCGCTGTTCGTGATCGGATATCTGCTCCCGTGGGTGGCGGTCGGCGCCGTGGCCTGGCCCTTGATCGAGGGAGTGCGGGATCTGGACCCGACCTACCTTCGTTGGGACGGGGGCGGCCGCTACGTGGCCGCCGCGGTGCTCGCCGGTGCGGCGCTCTACCAGCTGACCCCCCAGAAGGCGACCTGCCTGACCCACTGCCGCGAGTCGCAGTGGCTCGCCCGCGAGTGGAGCCCGGGTCCCGCCGGCGCCCTGAGATTGGGTGTCGAGCACGGCGCCTTCTGCATCGGCTGTTGCTGGGCGCTGATGGCCGCGTTGTTCGCGCTCGGGGTGATGAGCGTCACCTGGATGGTCGTGATCGCCGCCCTGATCGCGGCCGAGAGGCTGCTGCCCCGGCGCGGGCCGGTGCGGGGCGCGTCGGTTGCGCTGCTGCTGGCGCTCGCGCTCGGGGTTGGGTTCTTCCCCGATCAGGTCCCGGGCCTGACCGTCCCCGCGTCGATGCCGCCGTCGGCATCGATGCCGATGTCGATGTAGCTGCCCTGCCGACTCGAGCCGGCGGGGCTCGGGGCGTATCGTGAATCGAGGGAGCAAGTCGACGACGAAAGGCGTGGCAAGCATGGAAAGGCGCAGACTCGCTGACCTCGAAGTCTCCGAACTCGGACTTGGCTGCATGGGCATGTCCGCCTTTTATGGCGAGACCGACGAGCGGGAGTCGTTCGCGACCATCCAGCGAGCGCTCGAGCTCGGCATCGACTTCCTCGACACAGCCCAGATCTACGGCCCCCTGACCAACGAGGAGCTGGTGGGCAGGGCGATCAAGGGTCGCCGTGACGAGTACGTGATTGCCACGAAGTTCCAACGCGACCTGGACAACACCGTCCCCGGGGACATGTCGACGCTCGGCGGGATCGACGGCTCGGCCGAGAACGTCCGCAAGACGATCGACGGCTCGCTGCAGCGGCTCGGCGTCGATCACATCGACCTCTACTACCAGCATCGCGTGGACCCGCAGGTCGAGATCGAGGAGACGGTCGGCGCGATGGCGGAGCTGGTGGAGGCGGGAAAGGTCCGCCACCTCGGCCTCAGTGAGGCCGCCCCGGAGACCATCCGACGGGCACACGCCGTCCATCCGATCACGGCTCTGCAGACCGAGTACTCAGTCTTCGCCCGGGAGCCCGAGGCCGAGATCCTGCCGACCTGCCGGGAGCTCGGCATCGGCTTCGTCTCCTACTCGCCCCTGGGCCGGGGCTTCCTGTCCGGCCGGTTCACCTCGCCGGAGGAGCTCGCCAAGGACGACTTCCGGCGGACGCAGCCCCGCTTCCAGGGCGAGAACCTCGAGGCGAACAGGCGGATCGTGGCGAAGCTCCGGGAGATCGCCGGGGAGAAGGACATCACCCCGGCGCAGCTCGCGCTCGCCTGGGTGCTGGCTCAGGGCGACGACATCGTCCCGATCCCCGGCACCAAGCGGCGCACGTACCTCGAGGAGAACGCGGCCGCAGCCGAAGTCGAGCTGACCGACGAGGACCTGGCGCGGATCGACGCGGAGCTTCCCGAGGTCTCCGGCGAGCGCTACGAGGAGGTCGGCATGGCCCAGGTGAACGTCTGAATGCCGGCCACGTAGTCGTCAGGCACTTCGGGCCGGGACATCGGCGAACCACCGCGCCATGCGCTCCGAGCTCATCAGCTTCGAGGGCTCTACCCGTCGGCTGAAGGTGTCGCGCAGGTCCTGACCGGCCTGCGGCTCGGACGCCCACCCTCTGAACAAAGGACCCGCCGTGTCTGGGCGGGGAAAGCGTCCCCACGCAAAGGACCAGTCGTAGTGCTCGGCCGCGCGTGCATCGCGCCAGGCCTCGTACCCCTCGAGGCTCGGGTCGACGCCCGAGAGCTGCTCGGCGATGTAGATCGCCTGCTCGACGGCGTCGTTGATCCCCTGCGCCGTGGCCGGGTGCTTGAAGTGGCAGGCGTCGCCTAGCAGGGCCCAGCCGGGGCCGGCGGGCCTGCGGAAGAACCCGCGCATCAGCGACTCCGGCGCGACCGTGATGTCGGTGACGAGCTCGGCCGAATCCAGGACCTTGGGCTCGATCAGCTCGGGCATGCGCCGAAGCTGCTCGACGTAGTTGCGATGCCTCTGCTCGGTGGTGCCCTTCGTGAAGTTCGCGTCGCCGCCGGCGATCAGCATGTGCAGCCCGTCCTCGATCGCCCAGCGGTTCCCCACCGCCTCCTCGCCGGCGTAAAGAGTCATGTAGCCGTCGTTGTGGATTCCGCTCCAGTAGCCGAACAGGAAGGCGATCTCGCCCTGCTGGGGCCGCTCCTTCTCGAGTCCCAGCTTCCCCGCGACGGTCGAGCCGCGCCCATCGGCCCCGAAGACCCAGCGTGATCTGACCGACTCGCCGCTCTCCAGCACGACGCCGGAGACCGGATCCTCCTCGGTCCCCGCCCCGATCAGGTCGACGACGCGTGTGCCGAACCGGCCCTCGGCCCCGGCGGCGAGCGCCGTCTCGACGATCGACTTGTCGAGAGCGGAGCGGCGCGGGCCGATGCATTTGTCGAACCCGTCGATCGGGCTGAAGGTGCCCGCAATCTCGTGGCCCAGGCCGATGATCCGATTCGCCACCAGCGGAACGTCGTGCCGGGCGCGGAGCGTGTCGAGGACGCCGAGCTGCTCGAAGCGGGCGACGGTGTTCGGATAGACGAAGTGTGTCGACACCGTCTCGCTCGGAAATGTGTCCCGGTCTACCACCAGGACGTCCCAGCCCCGATTGGCCAGCCCTATTGCGAGGGTCGAACCGGCGCAGCGTGCCCCGACGATGACCGCGTCCTTCTCCTCCATCTGAGGAGGCGAGCGTATCCGGCCTCAGCGGCCCGTGGTGTGAGTGGCGTCACCCGCGCTCGAGCGCGGCTCGGGCCTCGTCGCGGTCGCGATAGACCTCCAAGCGAACGACGAGCCCTTCGCGGAAGGTCCAGAGGTGGGCGCCCCGTGCCTCGAGCGGTGCTCCGCTGCCCTTGCCACGGCCGGTCCAGTGGATCAGGGCCAGGATCCGCTCCCCCGAGGCCAGGAATTCCTCCGCCTCGATGGTGAGCGGCCGCTCCCAGGCGCGGAGCCAATCGCGCATCACGGTGACGAACCCGTCGTAGCTGTCGGCCCGGATCGGCTCTCCCATGCCGAAGGTCTCGGTCACCATCTCGGGGTCGAAGATCTCACCGTGAGAGAAGTCGCCGCGGCCCCAATCCTCGTAGAGGGACTCGAGCTTCTCCAGCGACTCAGCCACGCTCGACCGAGTCGCCCCGGCCGATCAGCACCTCGCTGACCATCTCGGCGGGGAAGAGCCCGTGGTCGACGACGCCCGGGATCGCGGCCAGCCGAGCCGCGAGCTCGCCGGGGTCGCCGATCTCTCCCTCGTAGTCCGCGATCACACCGGCGTCCGGGCTGCTCGGCGTCTCGGGGCGCTGCGTCACCGGACCGAGGCCCTCCGCGATCCGCGTAAGGGTCGAGGCCAGCCCGAACTGAAAGAGCTCAAGCGGAATCGGTGCGGTGATGCGCTCGGCAGTCTTCGACGAGTCCGCGATCACCACGAAGCGCTCGGCCGTGGCCGCGACGATCTTCTCGCGCGTGTGGGCGCCGCCCCCGCCTTTGACCAGCCAGTGATCGGGGGCGATCTGGTCGGCCCCGTCGATCGCGATGTCGATGTGATCGAGCCAGTCGAAGTTCTCCATCGGAAGGCCGAGCTCGCGGGCCTGCTGTTCGGTGGCGTCAGAGGTGGCGACACAGCGCAGATCGGTGAGGCCGCGGGCTGCGATTGCCGGCAAGAGATGGGCGACCGTCGAGCCAGTGCCGAGGCCCACGGTCATGCCGTCTTCCACCAGCTCTGCGGCGGCCTCGGCGGCGGCCTTTTTCTCTGCGTCGAGGTTTGCGCTCGCCACTGCCGGGCGCACACTAGTCGTAGGATCGTGGAGATGGCAGTCGCAGCAGAACGCCGGACGGACATCGACCAGCTCTGCATCAACACGATCCGCACTCTCTCGATCGATGCCATCCAGAAGGCGAACTCGGGGCACCCGGGTACGCCGATGGCGCTGGCGCCGGCCGCCTACGTCCTCTGGCAGCGCTTCCTGCGGTTCGATCCGCAGGACCCGATCTGGCCGAATCGCGACCGCTTCGTGCTCTCCAACGGCCACGCGTCGATGCTGCTCTACTCGCTGCTCCACCTGACCGGCGTTCGAGCTGTCGATCCGGACTACGAGGTGGTCGGCGAGCCCTCGGTCAACCTCGATGACATCAAGCAGTTCCGCCAGCTCGACTCAAAGTGCCCCGGCCACCCGGAGTACCGCTGGACGTCGGGCGTCGAGACCACGACCGGCCCGCTGGGCCAGGGCATCGCGACGAGCATCGGGATGGCGGTCGCCTCGAAGTGGCTCGCCGCCCGTTTCAACGCGCCCGGCTTCGAGATGTTCGACTTCGACGTCTACGTCTTCTGCGGCGACGGCGACCTGGAGGAGGGCGTCTCCAACGAGGCCGCCTCGATCGCCGGCCACCAGCGGCTCAACAACCTCTGCTGGGTCTACGACAACAACCACATCTCGATCGACGGCCCGACCGAGATCACCTACGAGGACGACGTCGCCGCGCGCTTCGCCGGCTACGGCTGGAACGTCACGCGGGTCGGCGATGCCAACGACCTCGACCTCCTCACGCGGGGCTACCAGGCGTTCAAGAACGAGCCCGAGCGGCCGACCCTGATCATCCTCGACAGCCATATCGGCTGGGGGTCGCCGCACAAGGTCGACACGGCCGAGGTCCACGGCGAGCCGCTCGGGGAGGACGAGGTGCGGGAGACCAAGCGGGCCTACGGCTGGCCCGAGGACGCGCAGTTCCTCGTGCCGGACGGGGTGCGGGAGCACTTCGCCGACGGCATCGGCGAGCATGGCGGCCGGCTCAACCGCGAATGGGACGAGCTGCTCGAGAGCTACACCCGTGAGCACGAGTCGCTCGCCCATGAGCTCGACCAGATGCAGCGGCGCGAGCTCCCCGAGGGGTGGGACGCGGACATCCCGAGCTTCGAGGCCGATGAGAAGGGCATGGCGACCCGCAAGGCCTCGAACCAGGCCGAGAACGCGGTCGCCGGCCGGATCCCTTGGCTCGTTGCCGGCTCGGCGGACCTCACCGGCTCGACGTCGGTCGGGCTCAAGGACGTCGACGGGGCGGAGGCCTTCGAGCCCGAGAACCGCTCGGGCCGCCAGCTGCACCTCGGCATCCGAGAGCATGGCTCGGCGGCGCTCTCGAACGGGCTCTCGCTGTCGAAGCTCCGGCCCCTGTGGTCGACCTACCTGACCTTCTCGGATTACGCGAGACCCGCGATCCGGCTCTCCGCGCTGATGGAGCTGCCGGTGATCCACCTCTTCACCCACGATTCGATCGGGCTCGGCGAGGACGGCCCGACCCACCAGCCGGTCGAGCATCTCGCCGGCCTGCGGGCGATCCCGGGCCTGGACGTGATCCGCCCGGCGGACGCGAACGAGGTCTCGGAGGCCTGGCGGGCGGCCATCGATCGCCACCACCAGCCGGTCGCGCTGGTGCTGACGAGGCAGGACGTGCCGATCATCGACCGTTCCCGATACGCCTCCGCGGAGGGAGTGCGACGTGGGGGCTACGTCCTGGCCGATCCGGAGGGCGGTGATCCCGAGGTGATCCTGATCGCCACCGGCAGCGAGGTCGCCCTGGCCATCGCGGCCCACGAGAAGCTGATCGCCGACGGGGTGCGCTCGCGTGTGGTCAGCCTGCCGTCCTGGGAGCTCTTCGATCGCCAGGAGGAGTCATACCGCAACGAGGTTCTGCCGCCGGAGATCACCGCGCGCGTCTCGATCGAGGAGGCTTCTACCCTGGGTTGGGAAAGGTTCGTCGGCACGCGGGGGAAGTCGATCGGAATGCACACCTTCGGCTCCTCCGCACCCCTCAAGGACGTACAGAGCAAGTTCGGGTTCACGCCCAACCAAGTGGCCGAGACAGCCAAGGAGGTACTCGGAAGATGAAGCCCACCCAGCAACTGCACGAGCTCGGCCAGAGTCTCTGGCTCGACAACATCACCCGCACGATGCTCGACGACGGCACGGAGCAGCGCTACATCGACGAGCTCGACATCACCGGTCAGACCTCCAACCCGACGATCTTCGACAAGGCGATCTCCAGCGGCGACGCCTACGACGAGCAGATCTCCGAGCTTCGGGAGAAGGGGATGGAGCCCGAGGACATCTTCTTCGAGCTGGCCCTCGCCGACGTCACACGTGCGGCCCGCATGTTCGCCGACGTCCACAAGGAGACCAACCGGATGGACGGCTGGGTCTCGCTCGAGGTCTCCCCTCTGTTCGCCTATGACACCCAGGCGACCATCCAGCAGGCCGCCGACCTGTACGGGCGCGCGGAGGAGAACAACTTCATCAAGATCCCCGGGACTCCCGAAGGTCTTCCCGCAATCGAGGAGTCGATCTATGCGGGCGTGCCGATCAACGTCACGCTGCTTATGTCGACCGACCAGACCATGGCGGCGGCCGAGGCGTATCTGAAGGGAATCGAGCGGCGGATCGAGGACGGCCTCGATCCCGACGTCCCCTCTGTTCTCTCCCTCTTCATCAGCCGGTGGGACGTCGCCGTCCACGACGAGGTCCCCGACGAGATGAAGAATACCCTCGGTGTTGCTGTCGGGAAGGCGACCTACACGGCCTGGCGGGAGCTGTTCGAGTCCGAGCGGTGGAAGGGCCTGGCCGATCAGGGCGCCCGCCTGCAGCGGCTTCTCTTCGCCAGCACCGGGACCAAGGACCCGGAGGCCTCGGACACGCTCTACATCGAGGCCTTCGCCGCCCCGGACACGATCAACACCATGCCCGACAAGACGCTCCTGGCCTTCGCGGACCACGGCAAGGTTGGCGATCCCCTGCCCGCCGACGGCGGCGACGCCGAGGAGGTCTTCCAGGCGCACCGCGACCAGGGCATCGACACCGACGCGCTCGCGCTGAAGCTTCAGAAGGACGGCGCGGAGGCCTTCTCCAAGTCCTGGGACGAGCTGCTCGAGACGATCAAGTCCGAGTCCGAGCGCCTGGCCGCCTGATCTCTGCGGGCAACCCCTGAGTCCGGAGCCGATAGCCGCGCCTAGTTAGGCTGCGGCCGGTGAGCCCGGAAGCGCAGCTCCGCAGCCGCCCGGCCTGGACGGCCCTCGAGCAGCATCACCGCGAGATCGGCGAGCGGCACCTTCGGGAGCTGTTCGGGGACGACTCGGACCGTGGCGAGCGGCTGGTCGCGGAGGGCGCGGGCCTCTTCCTCGACTACTCGAAGAACCGGGCCACGGACGAGACCTTCGAACTGCTCAAGCAGCTGGCCGACGAGTGCGGCGTCGCCGAGCGGCGCGACGCGATGTTCAGTGGTGAGCACATCAACGTCTCCGAGGACCGGCCGGTGCTCCACGTGGCGTTGCGCATGCCGAGGCAGCGTTCGCTGATCGTCGACGGCGAGGACGTCGTCAAGCAGGTCCATGAGGTGCTCGACCGGATGACGGCGTTCTCCGAGCGGATTCGCTCGGGGGAGTGGACGGGGCACACCGGCAAGCCGATCCGGAACGTGATCAACATCGGTATCGGCGGCTCCGACCTCGGCCCGGTGATGGCCTACGAGGCCCTCCGCCACTATTCCCGCCGCGACATGACCTTCCGCTTCGTCTCGAACGTCGACGGCACGGATTTCGCCGAGAAGACGAGGGACCTCG
>Ga0126307_10000190_pt1 | contig 39047 bp, 43 predicted proteins | sample Plot28_FD_89955 | JGI IMG/M metagenome (GOLD analysis project Ga0126307, IMG submission 89955) | Serpentine soil microbial communities from UC McLaughlin Reserve, CA, USA - Plot28 | ecosystem: Environmental > Terrestrial > Soil > Grasslands | place: USA: UC McLaughlin Reserve, Lake County... | reverse complement strand
CTTGACACGAACAGACGTTCGCGTTAGCATGGCGAACACATGTTCGGGAAGATCCTCCTGATTACAGCTCTGGCTCTCATCGCCTGGGCGGTCGTGGCCCGCGCCTCGCACGGCGCCGGCGCCGAGGTGCGATACACGGTCAAGCCCGGCGACACGCTCTGGGCGATCGCGGCGAGCCACTACGCGGGCGACCCCCGGGACGCGATCTACCGCATCGACCGCCGCAACCATCTGGCCGGGAGCCTGCTTGTTCCCGGCCAGCGCCTTGTCTTGCCGTCAGCCGGGTAGCGGCAGGCCGGCGGTGTAGACGCGCTCGCCTCGAAACAGCCGGCGCTCCGCATCCCATGGAAAGAAGATGACCACCGTCCAGGCGAGGCTTTCGCGCGACGGTGGGATGCCGAGCCACTCAGCCTCGTGGGTGCCGGTGACGTCGGCTTCCTCGCAAACGCCCTGAGGGCCGATCACGATGTTGGTCAGCCTGAAGTCGATGTCGGGGAAGGCGCCGAGCAAGCCACCGTAGAAGCGCGCGGCGCCCTCGTGTCCCTCCCAGCGGTGGCCGGTCTGAACCAGCTCGTAGACGCAGTCGTCGGCGAGCGTCGAGATCAAGCCCGGCACGTCACGGTTGTCCTCGGCCTTGGAATGCCGCTTCCAGAGCTCCCGGATCGCTTCATGCTCGCCGAGGTCAGGATCCCGTCGGATCAGCTCGAGCACGTCGTTCTTGAACCCGTTCACGGCGGAGCCAACCCTACAATCGAACCGTGGATCTCGACCTCGTCTTCTTCGGGACGTCCGGCTCGGTGCCGACCGCGCAGCGGGCGCCTTCCGCGCTGCTCGTGCGCCGGGGCGGCGAGCGTCTCCTGTTCGACTGCGGCGAGGGCACCCAGCGGCAGATGCTGCGCTCGTCGGTCGGGCTAATCGAGCTGCGCGAAGTCTTCGTCTCTCACTTCCACGCCGACCATTACCTCGGGTTGCCCGGGATGCTGAAGACGTTCGCCTTGCGCGGACGCGAAGCGCCCCTGACGATTTACGGGCCGCCGGGGTTGAAGGAACTCTTCAGCGCGCTCCGCCGCGTCTTCGGGAAGTTGCCCTACGAACTCGTGCTGGTCGAGCTGCGGCCCGGTGACGTGCTCGACCGCGGCGACTACAAGCTGGTCACCTTCCCGGTGGCGCACGGTGTGCAGTCGCTCGGCTTCGCGCTGATCGAGCACCCTCGCCCGGGCCGCTTCGACGTCGAGGCCGCGGACGCACTCGGCGTTCCCTCGGGGCCGGAGCGCGGTCTGCTCCAGGCGGGCGAATCGGTCACGACCGCTGACGAGCGCGTAATCACGCCTGACGAGGTACTCGGGCCGCCGCGGCCGGGGCGGAAGATCATCTTCAGCGGTGACACCGCCTCGACGGCGACGGTGCTGGAGGCCGCGCGCGGGGCGGAGGTGCTCGTCCACGAGGCGACCTTTCTCGACGAGGAGCGCGAGCGGGCCCAGGAGACCGCGCACTCCACGGCCCTCGAGGCGGCGGAGGTGGCGCGTGACGCAGAGGTGGGTCTGTTGGCCCTCACGCATCTCTCCAACCGCTACTTCGGCCCCGAGGTGGCCCGGGAGGCGCGTACGATCTTCGCCGAGACCGTGGTGCCCAAGGACTTCGACGTGATCGACGTGCCGTTCCCCGAGCGCGGGATGCCGCGACTGGTCAAGGGCGGGGTCGTGCACCGGCGCGACGAAGCCGTGCCGGAGCCCGAGCCGGAGACCGTGCCGTGACCGCCTTCGTGCAGGTCGCGCTGGCCGAGACCGTCGCCGAGGCGGAGGAGATCGAGGCGATCCTGCGAGAGGCCGCGATCGAGGTCGAGCTCGAGACTGCGGTCGACCACCACCCGAGCGAGACCGACGATGCACCGGTGAAGGTGCTCGTCCCGGAGTCCGAGCTGGAGGCGGCCCGGGACGCGATCGAGGCGATGACCGAGCCCGACGATCTCGACGCCGACGCCTGACTTCGGTCGCCGGGCGGCGACCTATGACGAGCTTCGGCCGGCCGACGACGACTGGCGCGAGGTCTGCGAGGCGCTGGTGCGCGAGGGCGATCTCACGGGCCGGCGCGTGCTCGAGGTCGGCTGCGGCACCGGGCGCTTCCTCGCCGCGCTGGCCGGCCGCGCGAAGGCGTGGGGGGTCGATCCCTCGCCCGAGATGCTCGAGGTGGCGCGCGGCCGCGTCCGCGGCGCGGGGCTCAAGCTCGGCTCGGCCGAGGAGCTGCCCTTCAAGGACGGCTGGTTCGAGCGGGCGGCGATGTGGCTCGTCGTCCACCTCGTCGAGCGGCCGCGTGCCTTCGCCGAGTCGCACAGGGTGCTCACGCCCGGCGGGCGGCTCGCAATTGCCACTTTCGACCCTTCGTACTTCGACGACTTCTGGCTCAACCACTACTTCCCCTCGATGAAGGAGGCAGATCTCGCGCGCTTCCCCTCCGCGGGCGACCTGGAGTCGGAGCTGCCCGCCGCGGGGTTCGAGGCGCCGCGATTCGTACGGCTCACCCAGCGCGGCCGGCTGGCGCGTGAGGACGCGCTCGAGCGGCTTCGCGGCAAGCACATCGGCACCTTCGACCTGATCAGCGATGAGGAGTACGCAGCCGGGCTCGGACGCGCCGAGTCAGAGCTCCCGAGGCTCACCGACTACTCGGTCGAGTGGCTCATCGCCAGCGCCGTCCGGAGCACGGTGTAAGGTCACACACCGATCCGCACCCCTTTAACCCGGTCCCGAGAGGCCGAGAAGGAGTCGTAAGGTGAGACCAAATCTCGTACCCGCGTCTGGGTACCCGCGTGGATCCCAGGACGCGTAGCGTATGAGCGCGCAGACCTCCGCAGCGAAGACCGTCCTCGACGGCGAGGCGATCGAGCGGGCGCTCACCCGGATCGCACACGAGATCGTCGAGGGCAATCCCGACCTGGCGCGGGTGGCACTGGTCGGCATCCACACGCGCGGCGTGCCGCTTGCGCAGCGGCTGCGCCGCCGGATCGGCGAGCTGACCGGTGCCGAGGTCGCTCTCGGCCAGCTCGACATCACCTTCCACCGGGACGACGTCCATGTGCGCGCGGCCGAGGCGCCAAGGCATCCCCAGCCGCTCGTGCGCTCGACGATGCTCGACTTCCCGCTCGAGGGCATGACCTGCGTCCTGGTGGACGACGTGCTCTACACCGGCCGCACGATCCGCGCGGCCATCGACGCGCTCTTCGGCTATGGCCGGCCCGAGCGCGTGCAACTGGCCGTGCTCGCCGACCGCGGCCACCGGGAGCTCCCCATTCGCCCGGATTACGTCGGCAAGAACCTGCCCACCGCCCGCGACGAGCGCATCAAGGTCGAGCTCGTCGAGGTGGACGAAATCGACCAGGTCCTGCTCGTGCAGAAGGAGCCAGCCAACCATGGGTGAGATCCACGTCATGCGGGAGGGCTTCCTCCCGCCCAAGCCGCCGCCGCGCCGGCACCTGATCTCGATCGCCGATCTCGAGCGCGACGACGTCGAGCGGCTGCTCGCGACCGCCGGCAGCTTCTCGCGCTCGCTCGAACGAGAGGTGAAGAAGCTCCCGACACTGCGCGGCTTCACGGTCGTCAACGTCTTCTACGAGTCCTCCACGCGCACCTCGTCGAGTTTCGAGCTCGCGGCGAAGCGCCTCTCGGCGGACACGATGTCGATCAAGGCCGCCGGATCGTCGGTGGACAAGGGCGAGTCGCTCAAGGATACGGCGCTCACGCTTGGGGCGTACGACCCGGACGTGATCGTGCTCAGGCACCCGCAGATCGGCGCCCCCGAGCTGGTCGCGCGCTACACCGACGCACACATCGTCAACGCCGGCGATGGCAAGCACCAGCATCCGACGCAGGCGTTGCTCGACCTCTACACGATCCGCGAGGAGCTGGGCCGCCTCGAGGGCGTCCACGTGGCGATCGTCGGCGACGTTCTGCACTCGCGGGTGGCACGCTCGAACATCCAGGCGCTGGCGCTGATGGGCGCGAAGGTGACGCTGGTCGGCCCGCCGCCGCTGATTCCGCGCGGGATCGAGGCGATGGGTTGCGAGATCTCGTACGAGATCGAGGCGATCGGTGCCGCTGACGTCGTCTATGTCCTGCGCATGCAGCGCGAACGGATGGCCGAGGGCGCCAACTACGTGCCTTCGCTGCGGGAGTACGCCGCGCGCTGGGGAGTGACCCCGGAGCGCATCCGTCCCGGCCAGAAGGTGATGCATCCCGGGCCGATGAACCGCGGTGTCGAGATCGACCCGAGGGTCGCGGATGCGGCCGACGCGCTGATCGAGACCCAGGTGCGCGCTGGTCTCGTGGTGCGGATGGCCGTGCTCTACGACCTGCTCACGACGGGCCCGGTTCCCGTCGAGGCGGCCCAGCCGCTGGAGGTGGCGTGATGCTCTTCGGGAAGACGGGCCGGAAGCTCGACGTGGTCGTGCGCGGGGCGCGCGTCCTCGACCCGGTGGAGGGCCTGGACGCGGTCTGCGACCTGCGCGTCGACCGCGGAACGATCAGCGCGATCGGCGCGGATCTCGACGCCAATGGCCACCGTGTGATCGACGGCGCGGGCCTCCTCCTCGCGCCGGCCTTCATCGACCCGCACGTGCACCTGCGCGCCCCGGGGGGCGAGGAGGAGGAGACGATCGCCTCTGGCACCGCGGCGGCAGCGGCCGGCGGCTACTGCGCGATCCTGGCGATGCCCAACACCGACCCGGTCGTCGACTCGGCTGCGGTGCTCGGCTCGCTGATCGAGGACGCGCAGCGCGAGGCCGAGATCCCGGTCGGGTTCCTCGCCGCGATCACGCGCGGCCAGGAAGGCGCCGAGCTGACCGAGATGGTCGAGCTCGCCGAGCAGGGCGCGGCCGGGTTCACGGACGACGGCCGGCCGCTCGTCGCTCCCGCGCTGATGCGGCGGGCGCTCCAGTACCACGGAATCGCCGGCAGGCGGCTCGCGCTGCATTGCGAGGAGCCGACCCTCTCTCGCGGCGGGCAGATGCACGAAGGCGCGGTCTCCGCCGAGCTCGGCTTCACCGGCTACCCCTCGGTCGCCGAGAGCCTCATGGTCGAGCGCGACCTCTCGCTCGCGGCCTACGAGGAGCAGCCGCTGCATCTGCTGCATCTCTCGGCGCGCGAGTCGGTGGACGCGCTCAGCGCGGCGCAGGCGAAGGGCGTCGAGGCGACCGCCGAGGTCACGCCGCACCACGTCTGCCTCACCGACGAAGCGGTCCGGACGCTCGATTCGAACGTGAAGATGAACCCGCCGCTGCGCTCCGCCGACGACCGCGCAGCCCTGATCGAGGGCCTCCGGGACGGAACCATCGGCTCGGTAGCAACCGACCACGCCCCGCACGCGCGGCACGAGAAGGAGGTGCCGTTCGAGGCGGCGCCGTTCGGCGTCACCGGCCTCGAGACCGCCTTCGCGGCGCTCTACACCACCCTCGTCGAGCCGGGAATCCTCCCCCTGGAGATCCTGCTCGAGCGAATGTCGTCCGGGCCCGCGCTCGCCTACGGTCTCGAGCCGCCGAAGCTCGCGGTCGGCGCCGAGGCGAACCTCGTCCTCCTGGACACCGCCGCGACCTGGCGTGTCGACGAGGCCGGCTTCCGCTCGCGCTCCGCCAACTCGTGGCTGCTGGGACAGCACCTGGCGGGCGAGGTGCGGCTGACGGTTGCTGCCGGGCGGATGGCTTTCGAGGGATGACGGTCGTGGAGGCGCAGCACGAGGCATTCGTCGCGCAGGTCGTGGAGGTCGTGGACGCGTTCGGCGTGCCCGTGCTCGGCGCGTACGTCCTCGGCTCGGCGCTTTTGGGCGGCTTCGACCCTCGCACCAGCGACCTCGATCTCGTGCTCGTCGTCGCACGACGGCTCGACACGTTCGAGCGTGCCGCCGTAGTGCGCGCGCTGGACGAGCTCACGGTGCCCGCCCGGAAGCTCGAGCTCGTGATCTACGCGGTTGGCGCGAAGCCTCCCGCGTACGAGCTGAACTATCCGGACGGGGAAGGAGAGCCGCCGCACTGGTTCGTGCTCGACGCGGCGATCGCGCAGGAGCGGGCGCAGCCGTTCACGGGCCGACCGTGGGGCGAGCTCCTCGAGCTCGTCTCGGATGACGAAGTCAGGCAAGCCGCCCAAGCGTCCCTCGCCTGGTCGCTCCGGCAACCAGCGGACGACGAGTTCGCGCGGAGAAACGCCGTTCGCTCCCGCCACTTCCTCGAGCACGGCGAATGGATCACGAAGAAGGAGGCAAGCCAATGACCGGGTTCCTGGCACTCGAGGACGGGACCGTCTTCCGAGGGGAGTCGGTTGGCGCGGAGGGGTTCGCCTTCGGCGAGGCCGTGTTCACGACCGCAATGACGGGCTACCAGGAGGTCGTCACCGACCCGAGCTTCGCGGAGCAGATCGTCTGCTTCACGGCGGCGATGGTCGGCAACTACGGCGTCCAAGCCGACCGCTGCGAATCGCGGCGCCCGCACGCGCGCGCGGTAGTGATGCGCGAGGCGCGAGGTCCGGCCTGGACGGACTGGCTGCACGAGCGCGGGATCGTCGCGCTCTCCGGGATCGACACGCGGTCGCTCGTGCTCCACCTGCGCGACTCGGGCGCGATGCGGTCGATCGCCGTCGCGGGTGAGGCCTCGGTGGAGGAGGCACTGGCCGCGGTCAAGCAGCAGCCGGCCATGGCAGGACGCGCCCTCGCCTCCCAGGTCTCCATCCGCGAGCCCTACGTCTTCTCCGACGCGGGCACGGCGCGGATCGCGGTGCTCGACTACGGCTGCAAGCAGTCGATTCTGAACCGGCTCGCCTGGGCGGGCGCGGCGGTCACGGTCTACCCGCACGACGCCGATCCGCACGAGCTGGCGGCCTACGACGGCGTATTGCTCTCGAACGGGCCAGGCGACCCGGAGCCGCTCGCTGCCGAGGTCGAGACCGTGCGCGCGCTGCTCGGGCGCGTGCCGCTGCTCGGGATCTGCCTCGGCCACCAGTTGCTCGCGCTGGCGACCGGCCACGAGACCTTCAAGCTCCCCTTCGGCCATCGCGGCGCCAACCACCCGGTGCTGGAGAAGCGCTCCAACCGCGTGCTCGTGACGAGCCAGAACCACGGTTTCGCAGTCGGCCGCTCTGACTCGAAAGAGGTCACGCACGTCTCGCTCTACGACGGCACCGTCGAGGGTCTCGATTTCCCGGAGCTGCGGGCAAGCTCGGTGCAGTTCCACCCCGAGGCGCGCCCCGGCCCTCACGACGCCTGGCCGCTGCTCTCACGCTGGGTCGAAGGGGTGAGACTTGCCGAAGCGGCGTGACCTCCGCTCGATTTGCCTGATCGGCTCGGGGCCGATCGTGATCGGCCAGGCCTGTGAGTTCGACTACGCGGGTTGCCAGGCGCTGAAGGTGCTGAGGGAGGACGGCTTTCGCACGATCGTCGTCAACTCAAATCCCGCGACGATCATGACCGATCCGGGCTTCGCCGACCGTACCTACCTGGAGCCGCTCGACCTCGAGGCCGTCGCCGACGTGCTCGGGCGCGAGCGGCCGGACGCGCTGCTGCCGACGATGGGGGGCCAGACGGCGCTCAACCTCGGTCTCGAGCTTGCGGAGACGGGCGTGCTCGACGCGCTCGGAATCGAGCTGATCGGAGCGCCGCCGGATGTGATCCGCCGCGCCGAGGACCGCCAGCTCTTCCGCGAGACCGTGCGCGGCACCGGCCTGAAGGTGCCCGAGTCGCTAGTCGTGACCAACCTCGCAGAGGTGTCGCGCGACCTTTCGTTCCCGGTGATCCTCCGTCCAGCCTTCACGCTCGGGGGCCACGGCGGAGGTACCGCGCGCTCGTGGGCCGAGTTCGAGCTGCTGCTCGACCGCGCGCTGCGCGAGAGCCCGGTTTCGCAGGTGCTCGTCGAGGAGTCGCTGCTCGGCTGGGACGAGTTCGAGCTCGAGGTGATCCGCGACCGCAGCGACAACGTCGTGATCGTGTGCTCGATCGAGAACCTCGACCCGATGGGCGTCCACACGGGCGACTCGGTCACCGTCGCGCCGCAGATGACGCTCTCCGACGAGGCTTACCAGGAGCTGCGCGACGCTGCCGCGGCGGTCGTGCGCGCGGTCGGTGTCGAGTGCGGCGGCTCCAACATCCAATTCGCGCGCGAGCGCGAAACCGGCGACGTACGAGTGATCGAAATGAACCCGCGCGTCTCCCGTTCCTCCGCGCTCGCCTCCAAGGCAACCGGCTATCCAATCGCCAAGGTCGCGGCCAAGCTCGCCGTCGGGTACACGCTCGACGAGATTCCGAACGACCTGACCGGGACGACGCCGGCGAGCTTCGAGCCGACGCTCGACTATGTGGTGGTCAAGGTGCCGCGCTTCGCGTTCGAGAAATTCCCCGGAGCCGACACGACTCTCGGCACTCAGATGAAGTCGGTGGGCGAGGCGATGGGGATCGGACGCACGTTCACCGAGGCGCTCCTGAAGTCGCTCCGCTCGCGCGAGCTCGAGGGCGGCGCGGTCACGCCTTGGGCCTCGCTCGACGAGGCACCGAAGGGGCTCCATCCTTGGTTCCGGGGCGAGCTCGAGCGGATTCGCCTCGGGCCCCTGCGGCTCGAGGATCTCGTAGCCGACGACTGGCTGCGACTCAAGCGGCTCGGCTTCTCTGACGCCGATGTCGCCGCGGCGGCCGGAACGAGCGAGGAGACGGCGAGAACGAAGCGCCGGGCGTGGGGGGTACGGCCCTCGTTTCGCCGGGTCGACTCCTGCGCGGGCGAGGTCGCGGCAGCCTCGAATTACTTCTACTCGACCTGGGGTGAGGCCGATGAGTGCCACCCGGCGGCCGGCCTGGAATCACGCTCCGTGGTCATCCTCGGCTCGGGGCCGAACCGGATCGGCCAGGGGATCGAGTTCGACTACTGCTGCGTCCATGCCGCGCAGAGCTTCCGGGCCCTGGGCTTCGAGGCGGTGATGGTCAACTGCAACCCCGAGACCGTCTCGACCGACTACGACACCTCCCACCGGCTCTATTTCGAGCCGCTCGGCGTGGAGGAGGTGCTTGCGATCTGCGAGCGCGAGCGGCCGGTAGGGGTCGTGATCCAGTTCGGCGGCCAGACGCCGCTCAAGCTCGCGCGCGCGATCGAGGCGGCCGGGTTCCGGATTCTCGGCACGCCTTTCGAGGCGGTAGACCTGGCCGAGGACCGCGAGCGCTTCGCGGCGCTCTGCGGCGAGCTCGAGATCGCGGTGCCGCCCTGGGGGATGGCTTCAGGCGCGGAGGAGGCGGTCGAGGTCGCCGAGCGCGTCGGCTATCCGGTGCTCGTGCGCCCGAGCTACGTTCTCGGGGGGCGCAGCATGCGCATCTGTTACGACGGGAAGGCCGTGCGCGAGGCTGCCGCGACCGGCGGAAGATTGCTCGTCGACCGTTTCCTCGAGAACGCGATCGAGATCGACGTGGATGCCCTCTGCGACGGCGAAGAGACGTTCGTCGCAGCGGTCATGCAGCACGTCGAGGAGGCGGGGATCCACTCCGGCGACTCCAGCTGCGTGCTCCCGCCACCGTCGCTGACGCGCTCGGAGCGCAGAGCCGTGATCCACGCCGTGCGGCGGCTTGGTCCCGCGCTCGGGGTCGTCGGCCTGCTCAACGTCCAGCTCGCGCTTGCCGACGGCGAGCTCTACGTGCTCGAAGCGAACCCGCGCGCCTCGCGCACCGTTCCGTTCGCGAGCAAAGCGATCGGCATGAACCTCGTTCAGGCCGCGTGCCGGCTGACCGCCGGCGCGAAGGTGTCCGAATTGGACGCGACCCGGGGTCGGACCCCGGGACAGGTCTCCGTGAAGGCGGCGGTGCTGCCCTTCGCCCGCTTCCCCGGCGCCGACCCCGTGCTCGGCCCGGAGATGCGCTCGACGGGTGAGGTGATGGCGAGTGCCTCAGACCTGCCAACAGCCTTCGCGAAGGCCGAGCGCGCCGCCGGGCGGCGCCTGCCCTCCGGCGGCACCGCGTTCCTGTCGGTGCGCGACGAGGACAAGCACGTCGCGGTGGCGGTGGCGCAGGCGCTCTCCGGGCTCGGCTTCCGGTTGCTCGCGACGGCCGGCACAGCCCGGACGCTCGCTGGCGCCGGGCTCGCCGTCGAATACGTGCGCAAGGTGACGGAGAAGGGCGAGGGCGCAACCGTCGTCGACCTCGTCAGGCGGGGTCGCTGCGACCTCGTGATCAACACACCGCAGGGCTCGGGTGCGCGCACCGACGGCTATCGGATCCGCGAAGCGGCGCTGATCGCGCGGGTCCCATGCATCACCACGATCTCGGGTGCCGCCGCTGCGGTGGAAGCGATCGCCCACGCGCGGGACGAGATCGCGCTCAGCCTCCAGGAGCGAATCGATGCTCAGGCGCGAACGGCGTAGCGTCCTCGGCGTTGAGGCGGTGGGCCCCTACACGCTGCTGCGCGTGGCGCGGGGTGGCCTCGACCCGGGCACGCCGGGCCAGTTCTTTATGCTCGAGGCTCCGGGTCGGCTGCTGCCGCGCCCGATGAGCGTCTGCCTCGCACCGCCCGGCGAGCTCGGCTTCCTGATCGACCCGGTCGGCTCCGGCACCCGCGCGCTCTGCGGGCTCGGGGCGGGCGACCGGCTCGGCATCCTCGGCCCGCTCGGTAACGGGTTCCGGCTCGACGTCGAGCGGCCTGTGCTCGTCGGCGGCGGGATCGGCGTCGCACCCTTTCCGTATCTCTCGGAGAGGCTCGGTGCGCCAGCACCCGCCGCGGTGCTTGGCTTCCGCAGCGCCTGGCACGCCGAGGCGGCCGAGCTCGTGCCGAATGCCGAAGTCGTGCTCGAGCCGACCTACGTCACCGACGTGATGCCGGCGGGGCACGACGTGCTCGCCTGCGGGCCCGCGCCGATGCTCGAGGCCGTCCGCCGGCTGGCCGCGCGCGCCCAGCTCGCCTGGGAGGCCCCGATGGCCTGCGGCTACGGGGCCTGCTACGGCTGCGCCGTCGAAATCGACGGCGAGCTCAAGCGCCTCTGCGTAGAAGGACCCGTCCTTGCGGCTGCTTAACGCGAGCGGCTGCCTCGATGCGCTGACCGCGCCCGAAGCGGTGCGGGAGCTCGATGCCTACGTGACCAAGACGGTCACGCCCCTCGCGCGTGGGGGCAACTCGCCCGTGCGTATCGCCGAGACCGAGGTGGGGATGCTGAATGCGATCGGGCTCGCCAATCCCGGGATCGAGGCGTTCGTCGAGGAGCACTTGCCGCGGCTCGCTCGGCTCGGCGTCCCGATCTGGGTCTCGGTCGGCGGCTTCACTGTCGACGACTACGTCCGCGTCTCGGAACGGCTCGATGGCTTTCCGGAGGTGAGCACGCTCGAGCTGAACCTCTCCTGCCCCAACGTCGACGAGGTTCCGGAGAACGTGGGTGAGGTCGTCGCGGCCGTCCGCGCAGTGACCGCCAAGCCCCTTTACGCAAAGCTCTCGCCTGCCGTGGCCGACGTGACCCAGACGGCACGCGCCGCGGAGGCCGCGGGAGCCGACGGCCTCAGCCTGGTGAACACGATCCGGGGGCTCGCGCTGCACGAGCGCACGCTCAGGCCGCTGCTCGCGCGCGGCGCCGGCGGGCTCTCGGGTCCAGCCCTGCGCCCGATCGCCCTCGCGGCCGTCCATACCTGCCGCCGGGCGACGGAGCTGCCCATCGTGGGGATGGGCGGAGTGGCTACCGGGCGGCACGCGCTCGAGCTCCTCGCAGCCGGCGCGACCGACCTCGCGATCGGGACGGCGTTCTTCTCCGACCCCGGCTCCACGACCCGTATTCGTTGCGAGCTGGCTGCCGAGCTGGCGACGCTCGGCTTCGCCAATCCTGACAACGCCGTAGGAGCCACTCATGAGCCGGAAGGCCCAACCCTCGACCGCGGGTCGAGCGTTGACGGCGAAAAATACCTGCATACAACGGCAAATATGGAGGGTTGACCGAGGCTCCGAGCTTGTTAGTATCCCCCGCCGTGGCCGCCCTCAAGACCCAGGCGCAGGCGCCTCTTCGTTCTCTCGACCAGCGGATGGAAGCTCTCAAGCGGGCGAATGACATCCGTGTCAGGCGTGCGCAGCTCAAGAAGGACCTCAAGTCGGGGTCGGCCCGGATCGAGCAGATCCTGAGCAATCCGCCGGAGTACGTGTCTACTGCGAAGGTGTTCGACATGCTGATGGCTGTCCCGAAGTTCGGCCGGGTCAAGGCCGCTCGGTTCCTGAACCAGTGCCGCATCAGCCAGTCGAAGACCGTGGGCGGCCTCTCGGATCGCCAGCGCGCGGAGCTCATTGGGCTCTTCCATCGTTAGACCCGTCTTCGTGATCACCGGCACCTCGGGAGAGGGCAAGAGCACCCTGGCCAGGGATCTCGTCGGGCGACTGTCCGAGCTGGAGCTCGCCGTCTCGGCAACCACGCGGCCACGCCGACCGGGCGAGAAGGACGGGCGGGACTACTGGTTCGTTTCCGAGGAGGAGTTCGATCGCAGGCTCGCGGCCGGCGAGTTTCTCGAATGGGTCGAGCTGCCCTGGGGCGAGGGGTACCGGTCGGGAACGCTGTGGTCAGAGCTCGACCGCATTGCCTCCGGCGGGCACTCGCCCCTGCTCGAGATCGAGACCGGCGGTGCGCTTGCGGTTCGCGACCGAGTTCCGGCGGCGGTGACGATCTTCATCACGGCTCCGAGCTCGGAGGAGCTCGAGCGCCGGCTCCGATCACGGGCGACCGAGAGCGAGGGCGAGATCGAGGAGCGACTCGACATTGCCCAGCGCCAACGGGCGCTCGAGCAGGAGTTTCAGCACACGATCGTCAACGACGACTTCGAGCGCGCGCTCGGCGAGCTGGAGCGAATCGTCCGTGGGGAGTTGCACGCGGCAGGTACGATGGCCGCCAGTGATTCATCCACGCATTGACGAACTGCTCGACAACGTCGACTCGCGCTACGCGCTGGTGATCGTCGCCGCGAAGCGTGCCCGGCAGATCAACAACTACCACCATCAGCTGGGGGAAGGCACCTTCGACCAGTTCCTGCCGCCGCTGGTCGAGTCGCGCTCGAAGAACTACTTGACCATGGCCCTCGAGGAAGTCGCCGAGGGCAAGATCAAGTACACCTACCCGAAGTAACGCAGGGAACCCCTGGTTCCCCACGAGCCCCCTCCTTGCGAGCGGAGGCTTGCATCAGTCGTTTCAGGAGCCGCTGCTTGTCTCTTCAGCTCGGAGGGTCGTGGTGAGGCTCCCGCGGGCCAAGCCCGGCTCCGCCGCCTCGCTAGGGCCCAAGATCGTTAAACCCATCATTTCCGGGCAGAATGTGCTGGTGGCACGGGTTCTCTTGGGCGTGACGGGCGGGATAGCCGCCTACAAGGCGTGCGAGCTCGCGCGCCTGCTCGTGCGCGCGGGACACGAGCTGACGCCGATCCTTACGCCGGAGACCGAGACCTTCGTTACGGCCAAGACCTTCGAGGCGCTTGCCCGCCGCGAGATGCCGCGCGAGCTCTACCCGCATCTGGTCGAGGCCGACTTGCTCGTAGTGGCGCCGCTCTCGGCCAACACGCTGGCCAAGCTCGCACACGGTCTCGCGGACGGCGTGCTCACCCAGACGGCACTCGCCTTCGAGGGCACGGTCGTCGTCGCGCCGGCGATGAACCCGCGCATGTGGGGGAATCCGGCGACCCAGGCGAACGTCGAGTCACTGCGCACTCGAGGTGTGGATTTCGTAGGACCGGAAGAGGGCGACACGGCCGAGGGCGAGATCGGCGTAGGGCGGATGAGCGCGCCGGAAACGATCTTTGAGCGCGTCACCTCGCTGCTCGAGAAGCGCGGGCAGCTTCGGGGCCGCCGTGTGCTCGTGACGGCCGGCGGCACCCGCGAGCCGCTGGACGCCGTGCGCTTCCTCGGCAACCGCTCTTCGGGCCGCATGGGAGCCGCCCTCGCGGCCGAGGCGCGCAGCCGCGGGGCGGAGGTGACGCTCGTCGCGTCGAACCTCTCGGCGCGTGCGCCCGTAGGAGTGGAAGTGATCCAGGCGCCGACCGCTGAAGACGTGGCCCGCGAGACGCTCGCCCGCGGCGACGCCGACGTCGTCCTGATGGCCGCAGCGGTCGCCGACTACCGGCCGGCGGATCCCGACGGGGAGAAACGCGCCAAGGACGGCGAGCTCTGGACGGTGACGCTCGAGCCGACGAGGGATGTCCTGCTCGAACTCGGACGAGGGCGTGATCCCAGCACGCGTAGCGTGCTCGTCGGCTTTGCCGCCGACCGGGGCGAGCGCGGCCTCGAGCGCGCACGCGAGAAGTTGGCCAACAAGCGCGCCGACCTGATCGTCTTCAACGACGTGGCCCGTGACGACGTCGGCTTCAACGCCCGCGAAAACGAGGTCGTCCTCGTCTCAGCAGAAGGCGAGCGGCGGATCGAGAAGGCGCCGAAGGAGCGCGTAGCGGCGGCTATCCTCGACGAGGTCGCAGGGCGTCTGGAGGAGGCGAGTGGACGAGACGGTCGATAGCGAGCGGGTCGACGCCGAAGCGGGCGAGGCGATCCAGCGAATCGTCGACAACCTCGCCGTCGTGGTGCACGCGCCGGATGAGACGCTGCGGCTGGTCGTGCTCTGCCTCGCTGCCGAGGGCCACTTGATCATCGAGGACTTCCCCGGGGTCGGGAAGACGATGCTGGCGAAAGCGCTTGCCCGCTCGATGGACTGCTCCTTCTCCCGGCTTCAGTTCACGCCGGATTTGCTGCCCTCCGACGTGACCGGCGTGAACGTCTTCAACCAGAAGACGAACGAATTCGAGTTCCGGCCGGGCCCGGTGTTCGCCAACCTCCTGCTGGTGGACGAGATCAACCGCGCTTCGCCGAAGACGCAGGCGGCCCTGCTCGAATGCATGCAGGAGGATCAGGTGACGGTGGACGGCGTCAGCTACGAGCTGGCCGCCCCGTTCATGGTCGTCGCCACACAGAATCCGATCGAGTACGAGGGCACCTACCCGCTGCCAGAAGCCCAGCTCGACCGCTTTACGCTGCGGGTGGAGATCGGCTACCCGCCGCTGACAGCCGAGGCGCGGATGCTGACCGAGCAGACGAGCGACCCGCCGCTCGAGTCGTTGCAGCCGGTTGCCAGCGCGGCCGAGGTGCGCCGTCTCGCGGCGGCCGCGACCGAGATCTTCGTCGAGGAGAGCGTCAACCGGTACGTGGTGGCGCTTCTGCGCCAGACCCGCAGCGACGCCCGGCTCTACCTCGGTGCCAGCCCCCGCGCTGGGATCGCGCTCCTGCGCGTCGCGAAGGCGCGGGCGCTCGCGGACGGCCGCGGCTTCGTCTCGCCCGACGACGTGAAGGCGGTCGCAGAGCCCGTGCTCGCGCACCGGCTGATCGTTGCGCCCGAGGCCCGTTCGGCCGGCCTGACCGGCGGCGAACTGGTGCGCGAGACCCTCGAGCACACCCCAGTTCCCGTATGACCCACCGCGGGAGGCTCGCGCTGGCACTTGGCGGCGCGACGTACCTCGCTGCGTGGGCATTCGGCTCGAAGGTTCTCTACCCGGTCGCACTCGGGCTGCCCGCGGCGGTGCTGCTCGCATGGATCCTGACCCACCTGGCCAACCGTCCGCTGCAGCTGCGGCGCACGCTTCCGCCCGGCGAGCGGCTCGAGGGCGACGATGTCGAGGTGTGCCTCGAGCTGCTCGGTGAGCGGCTGCTCGTGCCGGCGAAATGGGTGCTCAGGGAGCGGGTCGGCAGGCTCGGCGAGCGCGCGACGCCGCTCGCGGCGCACGGCCGGTCTGCCTACGTGCTCGGGGCACTGCCGCGGGGGCGCTATGCATTCGAGGACACCCGGGCGGAGATCGAGGACCCGTTCGGGCTCGAGCGGATCGAGCAGCCTCTCTCGGCTCCCGGCGCCCTGCTCGTCTACCCCCGCCTGGTCGAGCTCGACCGGCTCTTCTCGGAGTCGGGCGCTCGCTCGCACGACGGGCGACGGCTGCTCCTGCAGCGGCCCGCCGGGTTCGACTTGCACAGCGTTCGCGAGCACGAGCAAGGCGAGTCGCTGCGCAAGGTGCACTGGCGGTCGACCGCGAAGCGCGGGCAGCTGATGGTGAAAGAGCTCGAGGACTCGCCGCGGGACGAGGTGGCCGTCGTCCTGGATGCCGACCCTGCCGCGGTCGCCGGGGAGAGCTTCGACGTGCAGGTGCGAGCCGCGGGCTCGATTCTGCTCGCACACTCCCGCCGAGGCCGCCGTGCGGTGCTCGTCGTCAACTCCGGCCGGCACGAGCAGCAGCGTGTGCACTCGGGCGAGGCCGACTGGCGGCAGGCACTCGACCTGCTCGCGGCTGCCGAACCCGAGGAGGGGCCGCCGCTCGCTGCGCTGCTCGCGGACGAGGGCCACGTGACCGGCCGCGCGCTCGAGCTCGCGGTCGTAACGGCCTCGCTGCCTCCGCCGTTGGTCGAACGACTCGTCGAGCGCTCGCTCGGGAGTCGCAACGTCTCGCTCGTGCTGGTGGACACGGCGAGCTTCGCGGGCGCTGCACGAGAGCGCATCCCTGAGCTGCTACGGCTTCAGGCTGCGGGCGTAGCGACCGTGGTGCTGCGCAGCGGGGACGACCTTGCGGAGCGGCTGGGCGCGGCGGAGGTACCGGAGGCGGCGCGTGCCTAAGACCCTGTTCGTCGGTGCTCTCGGCGCGACTCTGCTCGCGTGGAACTGGTTGCGACTCGAGGAGCGCACCGGCACAGCCGAGGCGGCGCTCGTCGTCGCGCTCGCGCTCGTCCCGGCAATCGTGCCGGGCGCGCGCCGCCGGGCGGTGGCCGCGGCGCTGGCAGCCGGAAGCGCCCTCGGGATCGCCTTCGGCTGGAGCTCGCCGGCCCGGGTCATCTCGCGCTTCGGCAGCGGCTTCCTCGACTTCTACGACGTGCAGGTGCCGTTCGACCCGGGCGCGCATGCGCGCATGCACGGCGTCCTCCTGGTTGCTGTCTTCGTCTTCACGCTCTGGGTGAGCCTTGCGGCTGCGGCGCGTCGGCCTGGGCTTGCCTCGGCCGGGCTCGTAGTCGGCGCGGGCTGGCCAGGGACGCTGCTTCCCGGCCACGACCTCCTGCGCGGAGGACTGCTCCTAGCCGGCGTGCTGGCCGCGATCGTCTGCCTCCGCCGGGGGCCGCTGCGCGGCGTCGGCACAGCTTTCGCCGCGGGCGCGCTCGTACTCATCGCCGCGTTGGCCGCCTCGAGCTCGCCCGCCTTCGCGAAGCGGGCGTTTTTGCACTGGCAGCAGTGGGATCCCTACAACCATCCCTCGAAGCCGGTCAACGTGCGCTACGTCTGGGACTCGAAGTACGACGGGCTGACCTTCCACGGAAGGCCCACCACCGTCCTGAAGATCACGGCGGCGTCAACACCGCAGTACTGGCGCGCCACCGTCCTGAAGACCGTGAAGGGCGGCCAGTGGAGCGAGGACGAGACGTTGCAGCAAATCCCGATCCTCGGGGAGGCCGGGCTCGTTCCCGAGAAGGCGATGAACCGCTCCTCCTGGGAGGAACAGACGGTGCGGATCGAAGGGCTGAGTGATGCGCATCTGGTCGGGGCCAGCGTGCCGGTCGAATTCGGGATCGGGCCAGAGCTTGCCGTTCGTGTCGACTATGACCCGAGCGGCATCGCCCAGTCCTCCGAGGCGCTGCCGCGCGGTGAGACCTACACGGCCTTCAGCTTCTCGCCGACTCCGACTCCTGCCCAGCTATCCCGTTCTAAGCCCGTGTACCCGGAGCCGATCACCGGCAGCCAACGGAAGTACCGCGAAGTCGAGCCCCGCGTCTACCCGTATCTGTTCGGGACCCCCGGCCGAACGGCGTTTCGGCACTACCTCTTCACCGGGTACTCGCGCGCCGCGAAGATCAGGCCCTACTTGCGGCTCTCGACCCTGGCGGAGCAGGTTGCCGGTGGGGCAAGGAGCCCATACGCCGCCGCGGTCGCGCTGGAGCAGTGGTTCCGACGCGGAGGCGGTTTCGTCTACGACCAGCACCCGCCGCGCTCCCGCGGCGTGCCGCCTCTCGTGGACTTCGTGACCAACACGCGCCGCGGCTACTGCCAGCATTTCTCGGGCGCGATGGCGCTCATGCTGCGCTATCTGGGGATCCCCTCGCGCGTCGCCGCCGGGTTCACGAGCGGTCAATACGACAAGAGGGCGGGGCAATGGGTGGTCTCCGACCGCAACGCGCACACCTGGGTGGAGGTCTGGTTCCGCGGGTGGGGCTGGCTGCCCTTCGACCCAACGCCGGGCCGCACCGGGCTCGCGGGTCAGTATTCGTCCTCCTCGCCGAACTTCGACCTTGCCGCGGCGACCGGCGTGCTGGCCGGCCCGCAGGGGTTGAGGAAGTTCGGACAGGGCTTGGCCGACCGGCTTGGGTTCGGCGGAACCGCCCGCGTCTCGCCTGACGTACCCGACCTGGGCGCCGCCCCGCCCGGTACGGCAGCGCCGGATCGCTCGCGCGCCTGGGGCCTCTTGCGCCTGCTCGCCGCTGGGCTAGGCGGGCTCGCGCTGCTCGTGATCGTCGCGAAGCTGCTCGTGCGCCGCTCGCGGTATCTCACGCGCGACCCGCGCCGCCTGGCGGCCGCCTGCCGGAGAGAGCTGCGCGACGTCCTGCTCGACCAGCAGGTGGACGTGCCCCCCAGTGCGACCCTGCGCGAGCTCGGCGAGCTCGTGCGGGTCGAGTTCGGTGTCGAGGCGGCTGCATTTGGGCTGCATGCCGACGCCGCGCGCTTCGGGCCTGCCGCCGGAGCACGCGAGGCCGCCCGGGCCACGCGGCGTGATCTGCGGCGGCTGCGGCGAGGCCTACGGCAGGAGCTGACCGGCTTCGAACGTTTCCGCGGGCTCCTGTCTCTTCGCTCGCTGGGCCTGACCGGGTAGTGCAGGCCGTCGTGTTGGCCGCCGGCGAGGGCCGGCGCATGCGCCCGCTCAGCGAGCATTGGCCCAAGCCCATCCTGCCAATCGACGGGCGGCCCGTGATTGCGTCACTCCTGCGCGAGCTCGCGGCGGCGAGCCTGACGGCCGTGACCGTCGTCACCGGCCACCTCGCCGAGCAGGTCGAGCAGCTGCTCGGGGACGGGAGCGCCTTCGGAGTCGAGCTCCGCTACGCGTGGCAGCCCACACCCGACGGCTCGGCTGACGCGGTCCGGCGAGCCGTCGAGGCCGGCGCCGATTTTCCCTTCGTGGTCAGCGCGGCGGACACCCTCTACACGCCCGGCGATGTCGCTCGCTTCGCCGAAGCCTTCCTCTTTTCGGGGAAGGCCTCGGCGCTGGCCTTCGCCCCGGACGGGAGCCCCGCGCCGCTCTGGGGGTTGACCGACTCGGTGCTGCTGGAGGGTCTCGCAGGACCGCCCTTCGAGCTCCTCGAGGCCGCTCGGCGGGCGGGCGAGGTTGCGCGTGTCGAGATCGGGAAGACGCGAGCTGTGACGAATCCGCTAGACCTAGTGCGAGAGAACTTCTCGTACCTGAGATGACAGAGACCTTCGATCTCTTCCAGCAAGGCCGCGAGCACCTCGCCAATGGCCGAGCGGCGCAGGCCACCGTCGCCCTCGAGAAGGCGAAGGCGCGCGAGCCCGACAAGGCGTCGATCCGCGAGGCACTGGGGATCGCGTACTTCCGCATCAAGCGCTACCCCGAGGCGGAGACGGAGTTCCGCAAGATGCTCGAGCTCGCGCCCGTCGACGACTACGCGCACTACGCCCTGGGCCGCTGCCTCGAAAAACTCGGCCGCGACGCCGAGGCAAACGGCCATTACAAGCTGGCGAGCTCGCTGAGGCCGGGCGAGTCAGCCTACGAGTCGCGTATCAGAGACCTGGACTGAGTTACGCGAGCCGGTCGCCCGTGAGGGAGCGAAACGGAAAGGGCCCGAGCGTGACACGCCCGCCGTCTGCGCCGCTGGTGGGAGCGATCGCGTGCGTTGTTCTCGTCGTAGCCGGTTGCGGCGACGCGCCAAGGCCCCTCGACGCCGGCGGCAAAAGGCTGCCGGCGCTCCGAAAGAGATGCGGGAGCGGCGAGGTGGGCGCGAAGGTGGACGCGAAGATCGGCTGGTTCCGCGCATCGGACGGCGTACTTCTCGACGGCGCGGCCCTCGGAGACGGTGATACGGGTGTCGTCCTCGCACACGAGTCGCCAGCCGACTTCTGCGGCTGGATGCCCTATGCACAGGTGCTGAGCCGCGCCGGGCTCCGCGTTCTGCTTTTTGACCATCGGCACTTCGGCCTCTCGGAGTCGCCGATCAGAGGCACGAAGGCGGGCCGCTTCGGGCGCGATCTCGAAGGCGCCGTCGACGAGCTTGAGCGAGAGGGCGCGAAGAAGGTCTTTCTGATGGGCGCGTCCTTCGGAGGGGTGACCAGCATGGTCGCGGGCTCGCGGCTCGGCTCCAAGATCGCCGGCGTCGTCAGCGTCTCGGGCGAGACGGAGCTTGCAAACCAGTACGGTGGGCCGCAGAGCGAGCTCGACGCTCTGGCCGCGGTTCCGAAGTTGCGCGTTCCGTTCCTTATCGTCGATGCCCGCAAGACCCGTACCTCCCTCTACCAGAGGCGCGGGAGCTGGAACGCAAAGCAGGAACGGCACACTCGCAGCTCGCGCTCTTCCCGGGCGGGTACCACGGCTGGGATCTGCTCTCCTTCGCTCCCTACCGCGCGCGAGCCAGCGGGGTCGTGATCGACTTCCTCCACCGGTACTCGTAGCGCCTCGAAACCGGTTCTCGGCGATCGTCCTTTTCGTGCTCCTGCACTTCGAGCAGGGCACAGAGCCTTCGTCAAAGCGTGCACGGTCTGCCGCTAAGCGCGGACTCCATCCCAGGCCCGCCGACGAAGGAATCGACTTGTAGGCAACCGCGAGCCCTCAGGCGGCGCGGATTCGCCTATGCCTGCTTCGGTTCGGCCGGCGGCGGTACGGGTTCATCCTCGGTGCCGAGCTCGTCAGGACTCAGCGCGTCTTCGCGCTCGTGCGATTCAGGCCCCGGAACGCCGAGATGCCCGTGCTCTTCCTCTTGGTTCTCGTCTTCGGGCTTCTCGTGATTCATCGCTACTCATTCTTCCCGCGAGTACCTTTTCGAACCTCGTCCAATGCTCGAGCTTCGATGGGCGGAAACGCCGGTCTCCGAGCCCGTGCGCTCTACATATGTGTTTGACATATAATGACCGGCATGAAGCACCGAGGCCACCCGCGCTCACGCAGCCGCCGGCTCGTCCGGCCCGGCCATTGGGCCGTCAACGCACGCGTCGAGCGCTTCGTCGAGCCGACGTTGCTGCTTCTCTTGCGCGAGCGCCCGCTGCATGGATACGAGCTGCTCGACCGCATCCCGGAGCTCGGGGTCGAGGGCCGCGTCGACATGGGGAACGTCTACCGCCTCCTGCGCGCGCTCGAGGACGAAGGCATCGTGCGCTCCGAATGGAGCGCCGAGCTCCCAGGGCCGGCGAAGCGGACGTATGAGCTGACGAACGAGGGTCGCCAGCTCCTGGATCGCTGGGCCGAGGCCCTGCAGCGCGCCCAGGGGACGATCGGAAGCTTTCTCGACCGCTACGAGGCGTCCCTCGGAACCGTCCGATCTGCCCAATCTGAACAATGAGCATCCGCCCCTGAGAAAGGAGGTGAACATGCACGGTCACCGACATTCCCGCGGCCGCCCAGGCTTCCGCGGACACCGTCGCTTTCCGAGCCGCGAGGAATGGCTTCGCCGCTTGGAGGAGTATCAGCGCGACCTCGAGCAGGAGATTGCCGACGTCGCCGACGTGATCCGGCACCTGCGAGGCAACGAGCCCGCGGATACCGGCACGATCTAAGGCATCGCCCGCGATGCCGCGTCAGGAGGCGCGGGCTTTGGCGCGCGTCCGTTTCACCGTCGAACCACTCGACCTCGTTCGTCCCGCGTTTTACGGCTTTCGGCCCCGCTTCGGCGGGGCCTTTCGCCCGCTCTCGCTTGCTATCCTGACCTGACCACATTTCACCGGTTGGCGAAATGGGCGCGCGGCGCCCATTTTTCATGAGGAGTACGGATGGCGAGCATTTACGAGAAGGAGCGCGCACTGGAGCGGGAGATCAGCGGACGCGTCGCCGAGGCCCTGCCGGGCGTCGAGGTGCTCGCGGTCGAGCTGAGCGGCCCGGAGCGGTTCACGGTTTTCGTGGATCGTGAAGGCGAAGCCGTCGACCTCGCGCTCTGCGAGCAGGTGACGCGCCTCCTCTCGGATTACTTGCGCGAATACGGCATCGACGTCTCCTCGCCGGGCCCCGAGCGCCCGGTCCGCAAGCCGGAGCACTTCCAGCGCGCGCTGGGTCGTCAGGTGAAGCTCAAGACCGACAAGCGCACGAAGGTTCGAGGCGAGATCAAGCGCGCAGACGACGATGCCGTCACCCTGGTCGCGGAGAGCGGCGAGGTGGCCATCCCGTACGAGAAGATCGTCCGGGGTAACCTGATCTACGAGAGGGAGCAATGAGCAAGGAGATCATCGAGCTCGTCCACGAGTTGGAGCGCGATCGCGGAATCGAGGGCGACACGCTGATCGAGGCGCTCGAGGACGCGCTGCTCGCCGCGTACAAGAAGACCCCGGGCGCGACGCGCCACGCCGTCGTCGAGCTCGACCGCATCGAGGGCGACTTCCGCGTCTTCTCGATCGAGCTTCCCCCCGACATCGAGGAGCGGCTGCTCGAAGAGGCGCGCGAGCGCGTGCTGACCGAGCTCGAGGCCGCCGAGGTCGAGAACGGCGAGCGCTCCCACGTGCTCGTCACCGACGACGACCTCGATATCGACTGGTCCGAGATCCCCGAGGAGAAGGTGAAGCGGGCCGACGTCACGCCCGACAACTTCGGCCGCATCGCGGCGCAGACCGCGAAGCAGGTGATCACCCAGCGGATTCGCGAGGCCGAGCGCCAGATCATGTACGACGAGTACGTCGACCGCGTGACCGAGGTCGTGACCGGGATCGTCCAGCAGGCGGGCGACCGCAACAACGTCCTGGTCGACCTCGGCAAGGTCGAGGCGCTGCTGCCGCGCTCCGAGCAAGTGGACGGCGAGCGCTACGAGCAGGGCTCCCGCATCAAGGCCGTCATCACCGAGGTTCGCTCGGGCACGAAAGGCCCGCAGGTGATCCTCTCGCGCCGCGATCCGGAGCTGATCCGGACGCTGTTCGAGCTGGAGGTCCCGGAGATCGCCGACGGCCTGGTCGAGATCCGCGCCGTCGCGCGCGAGCCGGGCTACCGCTCGAAGATCGCGGTCGAGTCGCACGCCCAGGGCGTCGACCCGGTCGGTGCCTGCGTAGGCCCGCGGGGGTCGCGCGTGCGCATGGTCGTCTCCGAGCTGCGCGGCGAGAAGATCGACATCATCCCCTGGAACCCGGAGCCTGCCCGCTTCGTGGCGAAGGCGTTGTCTCCCGCGCGGGTGCGCGAGGTCTATCTCGACGACGAGGCCAAGGAGGCGACGATCGTCACGCCCGACGATCAGCTCGCGCTAGCGATCGGCAAGGAGGGGATGAACGCCCGTTTGGCCGCGCGCCTGACCGGCTGGAAGATCGACATCAAGTCCGACACCGAGTTTGCGACCGAGGAGGCCGACGCGGCCTACGCCGGTGACGGCGACGAGGTCGGCGAGTTCACAGGCCGCTGCTCGGCGGTGCTCTCGACCGGCAAGCGCTGCCCGAACGCCGCCCTGCCCGGCTCTCGTTACTGCGGCGTCCCGGCCCACCAGGAGCTCGCGCGCAGGGAAGCAGCGGGCGAACTACCAATCGAGCCGGAGCCTCAGCCTGAGGCCGAAGCCGATACAGAGGCAGAAGAGCCTGCTGCGGAAGAGCCTGCAAGGGCGAACTCGGAACCCGTCGATTCAACAGACGCACCCACGGAGCCTGAGCCGGCGGCGGTAGCAGAGGAGTCGGCGCCGGAGCCCGGGGCGGAGGTCGTGGTGAAGGAGGACGAGACCCCTGCGTGAGCGTTCCCATCAGGACGTGCGCGGGCTGTGGCCGCAAGGCGCCGCAGGCCGAGCTCGTGCGCTTCGTCGCACGCGACGGCAGGTTGCTGCACGGCCCGACGGAGCCGGGTCGAGGGGCCTACACCTGCCGGCGGCTCAGCTGCTTCGAGCGGGCCGCCACGAGGCACGCCTTCAACCGCATCCTGAGGCGAGCGGTGCGGGTCGATCCCGAGCTGAGACGTCTCTACACTGACGCCCATGGCTGACGGCCCCAAGAGACCCAACCGACCGATCCGGCCCCGTCAGGGCGCGCCGCCGGGCGGCCGCAAGCGCCGTGTCGTGATCGACACCGGCGCCGCCCGCCCGCGCCAGGACAGCCGGCAGGCCCGCGATCGCGTTGACACGAGACCGAAGGACAAGACCCCGGTCGCCCCACCCACCGGGCCGGTGACCGTCGAGTCCGGCATAACCGTCAAGGACCTTTCGCAGGCGCTCGGCATCACGGTGCCCAAGCTGATCACGTTTCTGATGGGCCTCGGCGCTCCGAAGACGGTCACGCAATCGCTTTCCGACGAGGAGATCGAGCTGATCGCCGCCGACGTCGGCCGCGAGGTGCACATCAAGCACGCCGCCGAGGAGGAGCTCGAGCCCGACGTCTACGAGGACAACGAGGCCGACCTCGAGGCGCGCCCGCCGGTCGTGACGATCATGGGTCATGTCGACCACGGCAAGACGACCTTGCTGGATGCCATCCGCAAGAGCGCAGTCGTCGAGACCGAAGCAGGCGGGATCACTCAGCACATCGGCGCCTACCAGGTCGATCACAACGGGCGCAAGCTCACCTTCCTCGACACGCCCGGCCACGAGGCCTTCACGGCGATGCGCGCCCGGGGGGCCAAGATCACGGACATCGCGGTGCTCGTCGTGGCCGCGGACGACGGGGTCATGCCGCAGACGAAGGAGTCGATCTCGCATGCGCGTGCCGCCGAGGTGCCGATCGTCGTCGCGATCAACAAGGTCGACCTGCCGGATGCCAACACGGACCGCGTGCGAAACGAGCTGGCCGCCGAGGAGCTCCAGCCCGAGGAGTGGGGCGGGACGACGCAGTTCGCGGAGGTCTCGGCCAAGCAGAGCGAGGGCCTCGACAACCTGCTCGAGCGGGTGCTGCTCGTCGCAGACGCCGAGCTCGAGCTGACGGCGAACCCATCGGCCGAGGCATCCGGGCCGATCATCGAGTCGCGTCTCGACGTCGGCCGCGGGCCCGTTGCGACGATGCTCGTGCATCGCGGCACCTTGCGGGTCGGCGACGCGATCGTCGCCGGTGATGCCTGGGGCAAGGTCCGAGCGTTGCACGACTTCCGCGGGGACAAGGTCAACGACGCGACTCCGGGCGAGCCGGTCGAGATCCTCGGCTTCGATCACCCGCCGCCTGCGGGCGAGGTCGCCAAGGTCGTCGAGAACGAGCGCGCGGCGCGTGGCTTCGCGCAGGTGCGCGGGGAGCGGCTGCGCCGCGAGCACCTGGCTCAGGGCGGCGGCAGCGGCGGCATGTCGCTCGAGACGCTCTTCTCGCAGCTCCAGGAGGGCGCCGTTCAGGACCTCAACCTGGTGCTCAAGGGCGACGTCGTAGGCTCGGTCGAGGCCGCGGTCTCCGAGCTCGGCAAGATCCAGCATCCGGAGGTTCGGGTGAGCGTGATCCACCAGGGCGTCGGCGCGATCACCGAGAACGACATCATGCTCGCCTCCGCCTCCAACGCGATGGTGGTCGGCTTCAACGTACGCCCGAACGCCGAGGCCCGCTCGCTCGCCGACCGCGAGGAGGTCGAGATTCGGACCTACCGCGTCATCTACCAGCTCACCGAAGACATCGAGCAGGCGCTGGTCGGGATGCTCAAGCCCGTGCGCACCGAGGAGACGATCGGCGAGGTCGAGGTGCGGCAGCTCTTCCGCGTCTCGCGTCTCGGCACGATCGCCGGCTCCTACGTCACGAACGGCATCGTCCGGCGCAACTCGAACGTGCGCATCCTCCGTGAGGGCACGGTCGTCTACGAGACCAAGATCTCCCAGCTGAAGCGCTTCAAGGACGACGTCCGCGAGGTCGAGGAGGGCTTCGAGTGCGGCATCTTGCTCGAGGGCTACAACGACCTCAAGGAAGGCGACGTGCTCGAGGTCTACGAGACCCGCGAGGTCGAGCGAACCGATCTCGAGACGCCCACGCCCGCACCGACGCCCGCCGCTCAGTAGCGGCCTTGGGCTCGGGTTATGTCGGCATCCTCTCCGCCGAGCTGCACTTCCCTGAGAACGGGTCGCTGAAGGGCAAGCGCAAGGAGCTGCTGTCCGTCAAGGCGCAGCTGCAGCGGCGATTCGGAGCCTCGGTCGCCGAGGTCGACCACCACGAGTTGTGGCAGCGCGCGCGGCTCACGCTCTCCTGCGTCGGGCGCGGCTATCGGGACGTCGAAGCGCTACTGGACGGAGCCGAGCGCTACCTGGCGGGGCAGGCCTTCGAGCTCGGTCAGATCGAGCGCAACGTCGTCACGCTGGACGACTGAGCACCCAGAGCCCCGAGTTCAGGTCCGAGGCGAGCACGTACTTGCGGGTGGGGAAGACGCCCCAGACGGCGGTGCAGGAGGCGCCGGGGCAGAGCAGGGAGTTGTGGTCGCGGTCGGGCGGCGGGCGGAAGCGGGTCACGAAGCGGGGCCTGCGCGGATTGCTGAGGTCGAAGAGCGCCACCCCCTGCCCGTACCACGAGAAGTACGCGTAGCGACCAAGCACCTTCGCGTCGTGGATGCTGTCGGCCAGCACGAAGGCGTCTGCGCCCGAGCCACCGGGTCGCAGCGCTGCCGGCAGCCGCACCGTCGAGAGTTGCAGCGGGTGCGCAGGGTCGGCGATCTGCCAGACGACCGGCCGTCCGTGCGCGAGCTCGTGGGTCTCGAGCATGATCGTGCCGCCCCCCGTGAGCCACGCCGAATGGGCATTGCCCTGTCCGGCGGGCGTGCGCCCGAGGTACGCGGGGTGGGTCGGATCGCGGATGTCCAGGATGACCGTGCCGAGGTTCCAGTAGGAGAGGTAGGCGCGGGTTGCGGCGGCGTTCGTGATCACCGAGTGGACGAGGTAGCGCGAATCAGTCCCGGTGGTGACGAGCGGCGAGCACTGGTGCAGCTCGCGGCAGGCGCTCCAGCCGCCGACCTCGACCGGCTTGCGGGGGCTCGAGACGTCGTAGATGTGGAAGCCGAACGATTCAGACGCGACAGCGAACTCGGTCGCGGCTTCGGCCGTGTAGACCCAGGCGTGCCCGCGCGCGGTCGCGAGCCAGATCTCGTGCGAGCCCCGAGGGACGGTGCGCACGAGCGCGAGCCTCCTCGGATGCGACGGCTTCGTCACGTCGTAGACCCCGAATCCGCCGAAACCGCTCGTACAGGCCTGGAAGCTGGAGACCGCGAGCACGCCGTCGAAGCCCGAAGCCTTGACGCGCCGCACGATCGTCTTCTCCGTCCAGGTGTCCTTGAGCGCGCCGAAGGTCGAGACGTGCCGCGGGCGGCGCGGGTTCGCCACGTCGTAGACGCGCACGCCCTGGGCGGGGCAGTCGGTCTTGCCCTTGCGGCTGGAGAGGTAGGCGAAGTGCCGCTCACCGACGACGTCACCGCTGTAGCCGCCGCCGGGGTCGGCGTGACCCAGCACCTGGAACCGCGGCGCCTGAAGGCTGCTTGCGCGTACGTGACCGGACGACCCGGCCGCCGTGGCGACCACCAGGATGCAGATGAAGGTGAAGACGCGGGCCGCCACTCAATGAGCTAGGACGAGACTCCGGCCTCGGAGTTGGCTCGACCCGCTTGAATACATCGGATGAGCGACCGGATGCGCAGAGTCAACGAAGCCGTGCGTGAGGTGGTCTCCGAGGGCCTCGGCGACCTGAATGACCCGCGAATCGGTTTTGTCACGGTCACCGGCGTGGAGACGTCGGCCGACCTTCGACACGCGCGCGTCTTCGTCAGCGTGCTCGGCTCCGAGGCGAAGCGAAAGCGGACGCTCACCGGCCTCGCTGCCGCTCACGGGGTCCTGCAGGCGCGGCTCGCGCGCGAGCTGCGAATGAAGCGAACCCCGCAGCTGGCCTTCGAATACGATCCGACGGTCGAGCGTGGGGTTCGCATGACACAACTCATCGATGAGCTCGCCCCAGAAGACGACGAATGACGTGGGAGCGGTAGCGGACGCTCTCCGTTCGCACGACCGCTTCCTGCTCGTCACCCACGAGAACCCTGACGGCGACGCCCTCGGCTCGCTGCTCGCGATGAAGCTCGCGCTGGACGCTCTCGGCAAGGACAGCGAGATGTACCTCCACGGTGACGCGCCTCTCCCGAATGAGTACTCGTTCATGCCGCTAGAGGCCCTCAGCCGTGAGCCTCCCGAAGACGCGGCAGAGCGAGTGCTGGTCGCGCTTGACTGCGCCAACGAGCAGCGCATGGCGCCCGATACGGCGCTGCTCGAGGCGGCGCCGCTGACGATCGACATCGACCACCACCACGACAACTCGCGCTTCGGCGACCTCAACCTCGTCGTCGGCGACGCTTCCTCGACGAGCGAAATCCTGCGCGACCTCTTTACGGAGCTCGGCGTCGAGCTGACCCCGGAGATCGCGGAGGCGCTCTACATCGCGCTCGTGACCGACACCGGGCGCTTCCAGTACACGAACACCACGCCGAAGGCTCTCCGCCTCGCCGCGGAGCTGGTCGAAGCGGGCGCCGACGTGCATCGCGTCTTCCAGGGCATCTACGAGTCGGTCGAGTTCGCCAAGCTGAAGCTGCTTGCGCGGGCCCTGGAGCGCGCGCAGGTCTACGAGGGCGGCCGGCTCGTCGTTTCCTACCTGCTGCGGAGCGACTTCACCGAGCTGAGCGTCGCCGAGGCGTTCTCGGAGGGGATCATCGATCACCTGCGCGCGGTCGAGGGGGCCGAGATGGCGGCGATGATTCGGGAGCCGCCGCGCAGCGAGGGCCCCGCGCGGCGGGTCAGCCTGCGCGCCTCGAACGACGAGTTGGACGTCTCGGCCATCGCGCGCAAGGCGGACGGCGGCGGGCACCGGCAGGCGGCCGGCTTCTCGAGCGACGACTCCGTCGAGGAAATCACGCAGTTCATCCACGACGAGTTCGTCCGTGCCACCTCGCGCGCTTAGTCCGACCGGGCTCGTGCTCGTGGACAAGCCGGCGGGGCCATCGTCCTTCGCGCTCGTGCAGAAGCTGCGCGACCGCACCGGGGCGCGTGCCGGCCACGCTGGCACGCTCGACCCGTTCGCCACCGGACTCCTGCTCGTGTTGCTCGGATCGTCGACGAGACTGGCGCAGTACCTGGTCGGTCTGGACAAGCGCTATGTGACGGAGATCGACCTGCGCACGCGCACCTCGACCGGCGACCGCGAGGGCGAAGGGCTCGAGCGGCTCGAGCCGCCGCCCCAGCCCGAGCTCCAGGAGGCTGTGACTGCGCTCGTCGGCGAGGTCGAGCTGCCGATCCCGGCGGCCTCCGCGGTGAAGATCGAGGGCGAGCGTGCCTACAAGCTCCATCGACGCGGGGTCGCAGTCGAGATGCCACTGCGGCGCTCGTCGGTGCGCTCGGCGGAGCTGCTCGGCTACGAGGGCGGCATCGCAACGCTCGACCTGCGGGTCGGCTCGGGGACGTACGTGCGCGCGATCGCCGATGCGCTCGGCGGACACTGCAGCACCCTGCGCAGAACGGAGGTCGGGCCTTTTCGCATCGAGGACGCCGACGGGGAGCGCATCCTGCCGCCGGTCGAGGCGCTCCCGTTCCTGCCGCTGCTGGAGGTGGACGCCGAGGCGGCGCTGGCGATCAGAGCCGGCCGCAGCCGCCGCGAGGAGCCGGTGCGGGTCGTCCACGAGGGCGAACTCGTCGCGGTGAACGGGACGGTGATGCCCTCGTGAAGGTGGTGCGGAGGCCGAAGGAGCTGGAGCAAGAGCCTCGCGCGGTCGCGATCGGGACCTTCGACGGCCTCCATCTCGGCCACCGGCGCGTGCTCGACGCCGTCAAGGCGGTGGGACTGATCTCGACGGCGGTCACGTTCGACCCGCATCCGCGGGTCGCACTCGGTTACGAGGTCGAGTTGCTCGCCACGCTCGAGCGCCGGCTCGAGCTGTTCGCCGAGGCGGGGATCGAGCAGGCGCTCGTGGTCGAGTTCGATCTCGAGCTGGCGCGGCTCCCGCCGGAGGAGTTCGTCGAGGCGGTGCTGCGGCCGATCGGCGCCGAGGTGGTCGTCGCGGGCGTGAACTTCCGCTTCGGCCGGGCCCGGGCTGGCGATCTCGGCCTGCTCGAGCGGCTCGGGTTCGACGTGCGCCAGGTGCCGCTCGTCGAGGGAGTCTCGTCGAGCCGGATCCGCGAGCTGCTGCGTGCCGGCGAGGTCGAGCGGGCCGCCGGCCTGATCGGTCGCCCAGCCGAGGTCGAGGGCATGGTCGTCGCCGGCGATGCGCGGGGTGGGACGCTCGGCTTTCCCACGGCCAACCTTCGGCTCGACCCGCTGCTGCTCGTTCCCAAGTACGGGATCTACGCGGGCGCCGCCGAAGGCCACCGGGCGGCGATCTCGATCGGCACCAATCCCCACTACGGCGGCGGCGAGCGGCGGGTCGAGGCATACCTCCTGGACTTCGAGGGCGACCTCTACGGCAAGCGGTTGGTGGTCCAGCTCTGGCGCCGCCTGCGCGACGAGCGCGCCTTCGAGAGCGAGCAGGAGCTCGTCGCGCAGATCGCCCGCGACGTCGAGGAGACGCAGGCGGCCGAGCCGCCGATTTGACCCGCAGGTTCGCTGGACGGGGCGCATCTGTCTCCACATGGAGCAAATTCGCTCATCCGAACAGACAGACCTCGTCCGCTGTCTGGACTGTAAGACGATCTACAGCCGCCCGGTCGCAGACGACGAGGCGGGCCCGTGCCCAACTTGCGGTTACGTCGGCTGGATCACGCTGAAGCCTGGTCGAGAGCCGAGCAAGCGCGACAGCTAGACGCAAGTTTCGGTGGTTTCCGGGCGTCTGGTTGAGCGTGGGTTCCGGATCGACTGCAGCGGAGCGACGCTTCAAAGTCCTGGAATCCGTGCGCTGTCTCGAATGCGGGAGCTCCTACGCCAAGCCAGTAGGCGGTGGTACGACCGCGGCGAATCCCGGCTGTCCCGACTGTGGCTACCTCGGTTGGCTGCCGTTCAGCGGCGATCAAGGGTCGCCGCCGCTCCACTTCGCCGGGGGTCTCCCGCGGCGCCGTTACGCGTGACGACGCTGACGCCGCCGAAGTAGTGGTGCCGCGCCGGCCAGGCGCGCACCTCGAGCCCAGCGGCCCTCAACGCGTCGGGCACCTCATCCGGAAACCCCGGCTCCAGGTGCACCACGCCGGCGGCGGGATGCACTCGCGGCTGTGAGACGGCCTGTTGGGGATCGAGGCCTTCGTCGAGGATTCCGGCGGTCACCTGGACGAACGCGCTGCGCAGTCGGGTGCCCCCCGCTGCTCCGCCCGCCAGCGCGAGGCCGTCCTCGTCGAAGGCGAAGCTCGGGGCCATCATGCTGTCCATCCGGTCGCCGGGCACGAGTGCCCCACGGATCAGGTCGGCCTCGCCAAGCATGCTGTTCAGGTGCAGGTCGAGCCCTGGTAGGAAGTCGCCGGAGCCGAGACCGAGGCTCGTCGTGAGGACGCAGGCGTTGCCGTCCGAGTCGATCGTCACGAGGTTCGTCGTGTGGCTTTCCGGGCCGGCCTTGTCGAGTGCCGACACCAGCGTGAGCGCACGCTCGGCTGGGGAGAGGCCGAGCAGGGCAGGCAGGCGTAAAAGGGCCGCCGGAAGCGCGGAGAGCCCGGCCCGGGTGAGAAACCGCGTGCCGGCGTACCCCGTCTCGACCGGCTCCGTCCAGCGGGCCTCGTAGGCGTCGAGGTCAGCACTCGTGACGACGCCGCCGCGCTCGTCCATCAGCTCGAGCAGGGCGTCCGCCACGGAGCCCCGGTACGCGCTGCGGAGGCCCTCCTCGGCCAGGAGCTCGAGCGCTCGCACAAGCCCCGGCTGCTCCAGCCGGCTGCCTGCAGTGAGGAGCTCCCCGGCGGGGGAGTAGATCCGCGCGCCTTCGTTCATCGTCATCACCGGCGCGAGCATCGCCAGGCAAGCGGCGTGGGCCTCCGGAAAGTCAACGCCCGTGCGGGCGAGGCGCAGAGCAGGTTCGACGAGGCGCGGCCAGGGCAGGCTCCCGTGCTCGCGGTGCAGGGCCCCGAGGCCCGCGGGCAAGCCGGGCACCCCGCAGGAGGCGATCCCGACGGCGTAGTGGACGAGCTCGGCGCCGAAGGGAACGTCGAGCTCGAGCAGCTCGACCTCGCGCCGCTCTTCTCCGAGGCCAGGGACGGCGACGAAGCAGTCGAGGTTCCGCGTCTGGCCAGAGGAGGCATCGAAGACGATCGCATGGCCGCCGCCGAGCAGGCCGGTCATCACCGTCTCGGCCACGCAGGAGGCGAGGCAGGCCGCAACCGCGGCGTCGGCGGCCGAGCCGCCCTCCGCCAGCACTTCGATCCCGGCCTCCACCGTCGCCGGATGCCCCGCTGCAACCGCCGCCTGCACCGTGGAGGGATCGTGACGCTTTCGCCGCGGCCCCGTCACCCATACGTGCGCTTGCCCGCGATACGCTCACGGTGGGGAGGAGGTTGGTGGCCTCCAAGCGCTGATCGGGGAGCCAGGGGTTCACCCATGATCTTGCTACCCTTCCGCAAGACCGCAGTCTCGGCCGTTCGCGTGTGCTTCCTCGCGGCGGGCTTGGATTGCGGAGTCCGTTGTAGAAGGAGGGACACGTGACTCTCACCAAGGAAGCGAAGTTGGAGATCGTCGGCAAGCATGGACGTGCCGACGGCGACACCGGCTCAGCTGAAGTGCAGATCGCGCTGCTGACGGCTCGCGTCAACGAGTTGACCGAGCATCTGCGGGCGCACCCGAAGGATCACTACTCGCGCCGCGGGCTGCTCAAGCTGGTCGGGCGCCGCAGGCGACTCCTGCAGTACCTCCAGAAGCGCAACGTCGAGGGCTACCGCGCCCTCATCCAGGAGCTCGGCCTGAGGAGGTAGGCCGAACCGGGCCCCAACCAAAGCCGGAGGGTGGAAGTTTGAGCGAGCGATCCAGACGCGGAACGCTGACTCAAACCTCCACTCTCCACGGAACGTGGAGGAACCCATGGCAACAACTACAGAGCCCCGGGTCGCAACGGTGTCAGTCACCGTCGGCGACCAGGAGCTGACTTTCGAGTCGGGCAAGATCGCCAAGCAGGCCGATGGCTCGGTCGTCGTTCGCGCGGGCGACACGATGGTGCTCGCGGCCGCGACGGGGAGGATGGAGGCCCGCGAGGGCGCAGACTTCTTCCCGCTCACGGTGGACGTCGAGGAGCGGATGTACGCGGCCGGGAAGATCCCCGGCGGCTTCTTCAAGCGCGAGGGCAGGGCCAGCGAGCGGGCAACCCTGACCGCACGGATGATTGACCGCCCGATCAGGCCGCTCTGGCCGAAGGGCTACAAGAACGAGGTGCACGTGGTCTGCACGACCTTGTCCGCGGACCTGGTCACCGCCCACGACATCCTCTGCATCAACGGGGCCTCCGCGGCGTTGATGGTCTCGCCGCTGCCCTTCATGGGCCCGGTCGGGGCCGTGCGCATCGGCCAGGTCGACGGCGAGTTCGTGATCAATCCGCCGCTGCCCATGGTGGAGAGCGGGGAGAGCACGCTCGACCTGATCGTCGTCGGCAGCAGGGACGCACTCACCATGATCGAGGCCGGCGCCCACGAGGTGCCCGAGGCGACGATGCTCGAGGCCTTCGAGCTCGCCCACCGCGAGATCGCGAAGATCTGCGAGGCCCAGGAAGACCTCCGCCGTCAGGTCGGCAAGGAGAAGTGGCTCGACTCGGAGCTGACGGCTGAGATCGAGGAGCAGCACGGTTCCAAGATCCAAGAGCGGATCGCTTCCGAGGGCCTGCGGGAGGCTGGTGCGGTCATCGAAGAGATCGTCACCGAGCTGTCTTCGACGATCTCGATGGACTCCGGCGAAGAGGACATCAGGCGCCAGATCCAAGTGCGCTCGAGCCTCACGATGATCCTCGACCGCCTGCGCCTCGAGGCAGTAGTCCACCCGGTTCGGGAGCAGTTCGAGGACGACCTGCGCGGGCTCACCGAGGCCGAGCAGGACTCGAAGGAGCTCAAGTCGGCCAAGCGGAGCCTGCTCTTCGGGCGGATCGAAGACGAGCTGAAGCTCCCCTTCCCGGTCGGAGCGCCGGCCAGCGACGAGAACACGCCGGTCCAGAAGGACTCGGTCACGCGTCAGTACGTCAAGAAGGCGGCCGAGGCCATCTACAAGGAGCTCGTTCGCCGCAAGATCGCGGTCGACAAGCGCCGCCCAGACGGTCGCGACCCGGAGGAGATCCGGTCGATCACGTGCGAGGTCGGCGTCTCGCCGCGCACGCACGGCTCGGGGCTCTTCACCCGCGGCCAGACGCAGATCATGTCCCTGCTGACCCTCGGCACCGCCAAGGAGGGCCAGCGGATCGACGACCTCTCGCTGGAGAAGGACCGCCGCTTCATGCACCACTACAACTTCCCGCCCTACTCGGTCGGGGAGACGGGCTTCATGCGAGGCCCGAAGCGGCGCGACATCGGCCACGGTGCGCTCGCGCAGCGGGCCCTCGAGCCGATGATCCCGCCGGCGGAGGAGTTCCCGTACACGATCCGGATCGTCTCCGAGACTCTCGAGTCGAACGGCTCGTCGTCGATGGGCTCGGTCTGCGGCTCGACCCTCGCGCTCCAGGACGCCGGCGTGCCGATCAAGGCGCCCGTCGGCGGAATCGCGATGGGGCTCGTCAAGGAGGGCGACGATTACGTGATCCTGACCGACATCCAGGGCGCCGAGGACCACCTCGGTGACATGGACTTCAAGGTCGCCGGGACGCGGGACGGCATCACCGCCCTGCAGATGGACATCAAGATCACCGGCGTCACTCAGGAGATCATGAGCAACGCTCTAGAGCAGGCGAAGCAGGCGCGCACCTTCATCCTCGACAAGATGGCCGAGGTGCTGCCGGAGAGCCGCGAGCAACTCGCTTCGCACGCGCCGCGCATCTCGTCGGTGAAGATCGACCCGGAGAAGATCGGGATGGTGATCGGCAAGGGCGGCGAGACGATCCGCTCGCTCGAGGCCGACTACGAGGTGCAGATCGACATCGAGGAGGACGGCAACATCCTGATCTATGCCACCGAGGGCGAGAAGGCCGACGCTGCGATCGCGGCTATCGAGTCGATCACCAAGGAGCCGGAAGTCGGCGACACCTACACCGGCAAGGTCGTCAAGACCACCGAGTTCGGCGCCTTCGTCGAGCTGAAGAAGGGCACCGACGGCCTGCTCCACGTCTCCAACGTCGGCCCCGGACGCGTCGCCCATATCGAGGACGTGATCGGGCGCGGCGACGTGCTCGACGTGATCGTCCAGGAGGTGGACAAGGACCGCGGTCGCATCGGCCTGAAGCTGGTGGCCAAGCACGAGAACGGCAACCTCGTCCAGCCCGAGGAGCTGATCGAGCGGGCCAAGGACGCCCCACCGCGGCCAAAGGAGGATCGTCCGCCGCGACGCGACGGCGGCGGTGGGCGCGGAGGACGCGGCGGCGGGCGCGAGCGAGGCGGCGGCAGAGACCGCTAGCCAGTAGAACAGGTCGTGCCGGCCGAGCCGGCACGACCTCTTCTGGTCGGCGTCGCAAGCGAGCGCCTCAGTGACGCACGACGTAATCGTCACCCTCGCAGCGCTGGGGGTCGCGGGCCAGGTGCTCGCCGCCCTCTTGGTGCTGCTAGGGCTCGCATGGCTCGCCGGCGTGCGCGGCTCGGCGGAGATGCTGCGCCGAGCGCTCGCAGGCTACGAGCTCTGGCTCGTCTTCCTCGTCTCTTCGATCGCGACCGGTGGGAGTCTCTTCCTCTCCGAGGTCGCGGGCTTCATCCCGTGCGAGCTTTGCTGGTTCCAGCGGATCTGCATGTACCCGCTCTCGATCGTCTCGCTGCTCGCGGCCCTGGCCAACGATCGCCGGGTCGCCCGCTACCTGCTGCCGCTGCCGCTTGTAGGCTCGGGCGTCGCCGTCTACCACCTGCTGGTGGAAAACGGCGTGGTCGAGCAAGCTCGGGCGTGCCTGCTCTCGGCGCCGGGCGGCTGCGCGACCAAGTGGATCGAGGAGTTCGGCTACGTGACGATTCCGACCCTGGCCCTGACCGGCTTCGCGCTCAGCCTCGCCTTCCTGCTGCTCGCTACCGTGGGTGAGCGATGACGAGCGGCAAGCAGGCACGACGACGGCGCCAGGCCCAGGCGCGGCCTCCGGTGAGCAGCAAGGACCGCCCGAAGGCCTCTCCGAAGGTGCTACTCGGGGCGGCCGCCGGGATCGCGGGGAGCGTCGCGGCCATTGCCCTCACCTTGGCCTTCACCGGTGGATCCTCGTCGCCCTCCTCGACCACGGTGAGCGCACTTCCGGATGCGGCCTCGGTCATTCGGCTCTTCACGGGTATCCCCGAGCAAGGCAACGTGCTCGGCAAGGCCTCGGCGCCGGTGACGATGGTCGAGTACGTCGACCTGCAGTGCCCCGTCTGCCGCGCCTTCGAGGCCGAGACGATGCCGACGATCATCGACCGCTACGTGCGGACCGGCAAGGTGAAGGTCGAGGCGCGGACGATCGCGTTCATCGGCCCGGATTCGGAGCGCGGCCGGCGCGCGGCGATCGCCGCTTCGAGACAAAACCGACTCTTTCAGTTCGAGCAGCTGCTCTATGCCAACCAGGGCTCCGAGAACAGCGGTTGGCTCGACGACACGATGGTGACCGCTGCTGCCAAGAGCATCCCCGGGCTCGATACGCAAGCCCTTCTGAACACGCGCAACAGCGCCGGCGTAGTGGACACGGCCAAGCGCTACGACGCACAGGCCAACGCAGACGGGGTCGGCGGAACCCCGGCGCTTTACCTCGGCAAGACCGGCGGCAAGCTCATGCCATTCTCTCGGGGCAACGCCCCGGACGCGGCTGCGCTTTCGGCGGCACTCGACCGCGCCCTCCGCTGAACCTCTTCTCCGGGCTATTTCCACCGATTTCCGGGTGAGATCTGCCGGCGAGCGTTGAGAAAACTCAACGCGAGACGGGTCGTTCAAGCCTTGTAGCCCTGACTGCGAGGTGCCAACGTGCGTCGTGTCCGTGCGCTGCGGAGCGATACCACGGGCTCAGGCACCGCCTGCATATGTACATGCCGGCGGCTACAGGAGGTGATTGGGGCACACAAGAGGTTTCACCCGGGTCGCCTTGGGGAGCGACCCGCATTCATTCTGCAATTCAATGGGAGGGCATCAATGAGTACACGTATCTTGGGGCCGACAGGGCCTCGGCGACGACGCCGACTCTTCCTGTCGTTGCCTCTCTTGCTCGCGGCCGTTGCGGCGGTAGCGTTCGCGATCTCAGGATCTGCGGTCGCGGACACAGCCAGCTGCGCTAACACGGCGACGCTCGAAGGCAGCGCGTTCGAGATCGACGTGAACGCGAATCTGAAGGTCAACACGACGGGGTGCATCGACTGGCTTGCCGGCGGAACGGATAGTGACTTCCGCGCCGGTGTCCTGGCCAAGAACGACGCTCCCACAGGAAGCGGCGATGACTCGTTTGGCCAGGGAACGGCAGAGGACAATCCGAACCCCACGATCGTCACGGGGTCGATTCCGCCGAACAAGAGCGACCTGAAAGCGTTCGGCGTCTTCACGGAGGACGACTTCCTCGAGCTGTTCTGGTCGCGCGTGCAGAACCCGAGCGGCACGACGAACATGGACTTCGAGCTGAACAAGTTGGCCTGCGACGGCACCGCGACCAACTGCGCGAACAATGGCACGTCGAAGGTTCCGGTCTATGTAACCCCGAAGCGGTCGGTCGGAGACAAACTGATCACGTATGACCTGTCGCAGGGAGGCACCCACCCGTCAATCTCGATCCGCACCTGGATCGCCGCGGCCGGGAAGGTGGCTGCACACTGGAGCGACGCCGACCTGATCAGTGACGGCAATAGTCCGGATGCCCTCGGCTCGATCAACACCAGCTTGATTCCGTCGAGCGAGACCGGCGGTGCGACCGGGGGCCTCACGGCAAGCCTCGGCTCGCAGGATCCCTTCACTTTCGGTGAGGCGGCGATCTCATTCGAGACGCTGTTCGGCTCAGGAGCCTGCGGCACGTTCGGCTCGGCCTACCTCAAGAGCCGCTCCTCTGACTCGTTCACCTCCGAGATCAAGGACTTCGTCGCCCCGGAGAAGGTTCGGATCAGCAACTGCCCAAGCGGCCTCACGACGACCGCGACGGCGTCGGCGACGATCGGCGATCCGATCAGCGACACAGCCCATCTGGATGTGGGCACCGGAGCGGGCGGGACGATTACGTTCCACCTGTTCAATGCCGCCGGCTGCGCGGCCGCGAGCGAGGTCAACACGGGACTCAGCCCCGTAACAGTGGACGGGCCAGGCGACTACAACTCGGGGGACTACACTCCCACCGTCGTCGGCACGTACTACTGGACCGCGGAGTACAGCGGTGACGCAAACAATGACGGCTCGACGACTGAGTGCGAGGACGCCGGCGAGACCAGCGTAGTGAATCTGGCGCCGTCGACCATCTCGACCAATCAGCGCTGGTTCCCGCAGGACACCGCGACGATCGACCACAGCGGCGGCACGGTGACGTTCACGCTCTTCAAGAACGACAACACCTGCGCCGATGCGACGAAGATCGTCTTGGGGCCGACTCCGGCAATCGCCGTAAGCGGGTCCGCGCCGTACACGGCAGGCACGTCGAACACGACGTTCTCGGTCTCGTCAGTGACCGCCAACGACACGTACTACTGGAAGGCCGCCTACAGCGGCGACACAACCCACAAGGCTGTCACCAGTAGCTGTCAGGAGTCGACGACCTTCAGTGCTCTCACCAACGGCACTTCGGTCACGAGCCCCTGATCAATCAAGCAACGCAATAGCGGGCTCCCTAGGAGTTCGAGACCGCAGAGAGGCCCCTGGTGTCGGGGGCCTCTCTGCGTTTGAAGGCAGGTGCCGCCGAGACGATCCTTCCTACGACGAGCAGCTCTGAAAGACGCTGTACTTGCTTCCGTCGGGGCCATAGGTGCAGCTGACGAACTCGTAGGTCGTCGCGCCGTTAGGCGCGG
>Ga0126307_10000189_pt1 | contig 39144 bp, 41 predicted proteins | sample Plot28_FD_89955 | JGI IMG/M metagenome (GOLD analysis project Ga0126307, IMG submission 89955) | Serpentine soil microbial communities from UC McLaughlin Reserve, CA, USA - Plot28 | ecosystem: Environmental > Terrestrial > Soil > Grasslands | place: USA: UC McLaughlin Reserve, Lake County... | reverse complement strand
TGAATGCGGTGAGGATTTCCCGCGAGAAGGCCACCCCGAAGACCGGGTACCACTCGAAGAAGAACTCGGAGATGGATGCGAGCAGGGGCATTGGGCGCCTGGCTACCTATCGGCACGGCTGCGCCCTGCCTGGACCCCCCTTTTTAGGTGCAGCAGGCGAGCCTAGGCTTGCCCGTAGATCATCACCTTGCTGGTGTCGTCCGGATCGGCCTTGATCTGGAACTTCCCACCGGGCTGATAGGCGTTGACCGCATCCTGGGTCAGGTACTGGTGCACCACGGTGTCGTAGCTCTGGCCGTTCTCGAGCTTGGCGCTGACGGCGATGTCGTAAGCCTTGTTGACCGGATCGGACCCCTCGCCCGACTCCGTGATCGTGTTGATGGTGGCGACACCGGGCAGGCCATTCTGGTTCAGCTTCATCGCCAGGTTGGCGTACTCGACGTCGCCGGCCGCCGGGCTCAGGTTGCTCTGACCGCCCATCTGCGCTGCCTGCTGCGCCATCTCCTGCGCCTTCTTGATGTTGTCCATCAGGCCCATGGTCTTCTCCCCTTTTTGTGTGTTGCGTTTGACTCTAACCGTCGCCACGTCGGATAGGTTCCCTTCTGACAAGACGCGGGGGAAGGAGTCGGAGTGGACGCAACACAGTTGAAGCGAATACCGCTCTTCGCGGGCGCATCCGATGAGGAGCTTGCGAAGGTCGCGACGTTTGCTCAAGCAAAGGAGGTCCCGGAGGGGACCGTGGTGGTCAGCGAGGGCGGGTTCTCGCGGGAGCTCCTGGCGATCGAGGACGGCAGCGCTGAGGTGACCAGGGACGGTGAGCGCATTGCGGACCTCGGTCAGGGCGACATCTTCGGCGAGGCGGGGATGCTCGACGACGAGCTGCGCAGCGCGACCGTCACCGCGACCTCGAGGCTGAAGCTGATCAGCCTCGGCCACTTCGAGGTGCAGCGCCTGAAGAAGGACGCGCCGGAGGTCTACGGGCGGATCGAGGACCTGGTCGAGGAGCGCAAGGCTCAGAGCTAGGCGATGGTCGTGTGGAGCTCGCCGAGGGTCGGTGACTCGATCACGATCTCGTCTCCCGGCTTGAGCCAGACGCGCGGTTGACGCACGCTTCCCACGCCCGCCGGTGTGCCGGTGGAGACGATGTCCCCCGGCTCGAGGGTCATCCACTGGGAGAGCCGTGCAACCAGCTCGGCGATCGAGAAGATCAGGTCGGACGTGGACGCTTCCTGCATGCGCTCGCCGTTCAGCTCGAGCGTGAACGAGATCTGGTCCGCCGGGCCGGTCTCATCGGGGGTGACGAGCGCCGGGCCGCACGGCGCCGAGCCGTCGAAGACCTTGCCGGGCATCCATTGCGGCGTTGCGAACTGAAGGTCCCGGGCTGAGAGGTCGTTGAGCAGCATGTAACCCGCGACGGCCTCCAGGGCCTCCGCTGCATCCACCTCCTTGCACCGGCTACCGATCACGAACGCGACCTCGGCTTCGTAGTCGATCCGTTCGCTCGCCGCCGGCAGGGAAACCGTCGCGTTGGGCGGGGCAAGCGCATTGCGGAACTTCGCGAAGAAGGTCGGCTGCTCCGGCGGCTCGATGCCGGCCTCCTCCGCGTGCGAGCGGTAGTTGAGCCCGATGCAGATGATCTTGTCCGGGTCCGGGAGCGGCGGAAGGATCCGAATGACGCTCGCCGGCTCGACGTCCCCCTCGATCCGAGATAGCTCGGCGAGCTCATCGAGCCGGCCCTCCTCGATCAGCCGCCGCGCTCCGATTGGGCGCTCGCCGAGCAGGGCGCCGGCGTCGAGCACGCCTTCCACCACCTGCACCCCGGCGCAGATGCCCTCCTCGCTGCGGTAGCTGACCAGGCGCATCTCGACGGACCCTAATCCGTGAGCGGTCGTCAGGCGGTCGCGTTCGCTAGGTTGCCGCGCGAGCAAGGGGGGCAATCCCCGGATTCCAAGCAGCGGAGGCTCTGAATGTCAGAAGGAACCGTGAAGTGGTTCAGCACCGAAAAGGGGTACGGGTTCATCACGCCGGACGACGGCAGCAAGGACCTCTTCGTCCACTTCTCGAACATCTCCGGCGACGGCTACAAGTCGCTGGACGACGGCGCCCGCGTCAGCTACGAGGCCGAGGAGGGCCCAAAGGGCCCGGTGGCCACCAACGTCGCCGAGCTGAGCGGCTAGCCTGCACAACCGGCGGCCACAAAAACCGCCGAATCTAGCGGCGGGCGACGTCCGCCGCACGCCCTCGGGGGCGTAGCTCAGTTGGTTAGAGCGCCGGCCTGTCACGCCGGAGGCCGCGGGTTCGAGTCCCGTCGCTCCCGTTAGCTGGTCATGCCGCCTAGTTCCCGAACGGGGAACCGGCGATGAAGAAGAACCACACCTCGAAGGCGAGGACGCCCACGATCACGGATGCGGCGACGGCCTTCTCGGGCGCGCTGATCCCGTACCGGCTGCGGATGTCCTGCACCCGGTCTCCCCGCTTGGCGCGGTGCCAGGGTGAGGTCAGGCCCGCCAGCCGGGGGCGGCCGCTGAGCTGGTCGTACTTCGCACTCAGCCAGGTCAGCCCCCAGCCGATCAGGAACGCCAGAGCCGAGAGCACCACGAGCACGGTGAGCACCCCCCGCGTGCTCAGGACCTTGCCGTCCTGGGCATGCGATCCCACCCAGACGGCGAACAGGGGAGCCCCGGTCCAGGCGTTGACCGCCAAGAGCGCCGTGGCCGTCACGAGCGCCGTCAGCTTGAGGCCGCGGTACCGGGGCGGATCCGCGGGAGAGGCGGCCGTGGGCCGCAGCGATGAGTCGGACACGGTCGCGTCCGCGTCGCCCGGATCCTCGATGCGCATTCCCGACGACAGGTCGAGCTGAACGTCGTCGATGCCGCGGCCGACCGCCGCGGCCAACGTGTGGCGCTGCTCCTGCGTTACGGAGCCGCTGTGGACGGTGACCGCATTCGTCACTCCGTCCTGGTGCGCCAGGAGCACGTCGATGCAGTCCCTTCGCACGACGGCGGTGCCGGTCGCCGCGACCTCGAGGGCGGCCCGATCGAGTCCGAACACGGCAACCGAGCGGTCGTACAGCTCCGTCCGCGGTGAGGTCAACCAGAGCGGCCAGGAGGGACCGAGATGCGTGCCCAGGCCGGCGAAGCCTAGAACGCGGCCCTCCCCGTCCCTCACGGGGAACATGATCCGGGACCGGAAGTGGGAGTGGATGCGGCCTCGCCCGGAGCGGTCCGCGAGGCCGGCCGCTTCCACCTCCTCGATGGAATGCCCGAGCCCGCCCAGGTGGTCGAGCAGCTCGGCGTGCCCGATCGGCGCGTAGCCGACGCCGAACTCCCGCAGCACCTCCGCGCTCAGACCCCTGTCGGCGAGCGTCTTCCGAGCGGCCCGGCAGTACTCCGACTCCCAGAGATAGGACTCGAAGAACTCGGCGGCATCCGAGAGCAGCGACGTGAGACGGTCGTCCGTGGCCCTGCGCTCCTGCATGTCCCGCATGACGGCGATACGACATGGTCCCAGACTGGCTAAATGGTACGCGAGGCGCCCTGCAGCCGGCAGAAGCCGAGCGTCGCGTTCCGCGATGCTAGGGAGGACCATTTCGGCGGACTACGACATCACGGCACCCGTTCCGGCGTTCGAGGAGCTCCCGCGTGAGTTCCAGGCGAAGAGCCTGCGCCACCGCGCGCTGCAGGCGCTGGTCGCGATTGCGGCCCTCTTCGCGATCGTGTTCTTCGCTCCCGGCCTCGGCGAGGTGCGAGACCACCTGGAGGATGCCGCACCGGGATGGCTGGCCCTCGCGGCGGTGCTCGAGGGACTCTCGTTCGTCTCCTACGTGGTCATGTTCGGGCCGGTGTTCTGCGCCGGCCTGGGCTGGCGTCGAAGCTGGGAGATCGGAGGCTCGGAGCTCGCGATGGGCTCGCTCGTCCCCGCGAGCGGCGCCGGCGGCCTGGCGCTGGGTGCATGGGTACTGCACCGCGGTGGCATGGACGGCGAGCGAATCGCCCGCCGGTCGGTGGCCTTCTTCCTGATCAAGAGCGGAGTCAACTTCGTCGCGGTTGCCGTGATCGGCGCGGTGCTCGCCGTGGGATTCGTCGGTCCCGATCTCTCGCTCTGGCTGACCGCGCTGCCTGCCGGGATAGCGACTCTGGCGATCCTCGCCGTGGCGGCGCTACCCCGGCTGGGCCCCGGCGAGCGCCCAGGTGCGGACACCTCCAGGTCGCGGCGCGGTCTGAGCGCGACGCGGCGCGCGATCATCAACGGCGTCACGGAGGCCCGCAAGATCCTCCGGTCCGCGGATCGCCGCGTCCTCACCGGGTCCTTCGGCTACTGGTTCTTCGACAACGCCGTCCTCTGGGCGACCTTCCACGCCTTCGGACTGTCGCCGCCGCTCACGGTGATCCTGATGGGCTACCTGATCGGGCAGCTGGGCGGCCTGATCCCGCTGCCAGGCGGCATCGGCGGGATCGACCTCGGCCTGATCGGTGTCCTGGTCGCCTACGGGACCTCCGCCGCGGGCACGGCAGCGGCGGTCTTCGCCTACCACGTGATCCTCTTCTGGTTGCCCCTGGTCGTCGGGGGCATCGCCTTCGCCATGCTGCGGCGCAACATGCCGAGCCGCGGCGAGTTCGCGAGCTGCGCGCCCGCGATCGCCGCCCAGTCCACCTGACGCGAGCCTCCACGGCGATCGGAGAGACTGCCCGCCATGCGCGCGCGGCTCCTCGTCTTGATCACCGGCCTGACGCTGCTGGCCCCTGCGGCAGCTCAGGCGTGCAGCGCAGGGTCCTTCGACCCGGCCGATCAGCCGCCCTTCGGAGGCGAGACGTCGACGCTCTCGGCTGTACTTGCGCCCGGCGTCAAGCCGGCGGGTTTCGCGCTCACCGCCGGACAGGCCACTGCGATCGCCACCCGGTCCCTCCCGCCCGGCGGATCCGTGCGTCGCTTCGAGGTCCGTACGCGGCGCGACCCCGGCTCAACAAGGCAGTGGCAGGTCGACTACCTCGACCCGGAGGGCAAGGACGTCGGCCAGGTGGTGATCGACGACGCGGGCCGGTGCGTGCTTGAGATCTGGACGGGGACCCAGGTCGACACCAAGCTGGCCCGCGGCTATCAGGGAGCGGTCGCCGGCAAGGTCAGCAGGTGGTGGATCTGGCTGCCTCTCTGCCTTCTCTTCCTGGCGCCGTTCGTCGATCCGCGCAGGCCGTTGCGCTTGATCCACCTCGACCTGCTTGCGCTGCTCGGCTTCAGCGCCTCGCTCTTCTTCTTCAACAAGTCCAAGATCGAGCTATCGGTGGGTCTCATCTATCCGGTGCTCGCGTACGTCTTCCTGCGCATGCTGATCGCGGGTTTCAGGCCGACGGAGAGGCGACACAAGCTCATGCCGTTCGCGCCGCGGGGCCTGCTGGTGGCGGGGATCGTGGCGCTGGTCGCCTTTCACACCGCCTACACCGTGACCGAGGGCAAGGTGATCGACGTCGGCCTGGCCGGCGTGGTCGGGGCGGATCGGCTCACTCAAGGCGAGGACGTCTATGGGGAGGGGACGTCATCCGGAACGCCGATCCACGGCGACGTCTACGGCCCGGTCAACTACCTCTCCTACGTGCCGTTCGAGCTCGCCTTCCCCTGGAGCGGCCACTGGGACGACGTCCCGGCCGCTCGGGCGGCGGCGCTCGGCTTCGAATTGCTCACCGCCCTGGCCCTGTACCTCCTCGGCTGCCGTCTGCGATTCCCGACCCGGGGAAGCGTGACAGTCCGGGAGTTGCCCGCTGACGCGCACGAGGAGGGACGCACCCTCGGCGTTGCGCTGGCCTACGCGTGGCTCGCCTATCCCTTCACGATGTACACGCTCGGCTCGAGCTTCAACGACGCGCTGGTCGCGTTCCTGGTCGTCGTCTGTCTGCTGGTCGTCTCGTCCCCGGCTCGTGGGGCGGCTACGGCCCTGGCCGGGCTGGCCAAGTTCGGCCCGCTGATCCTCGCGCCGCTCTTCGCCGCCGGCAACGGGGACCGGCGTGCGCGGCCCCTGGCTCTCTTCGCCCTCGCCCTCCTGGCCACGGCGGCTGTCGTGACGATCCCGCTGCTACCCGACGGTGGCCTCCGCGAGCTCTATGACCGCTCCCTCGGCTACCAGGCTTCGCGCGGGTCCCCGTTCAGCGTCTGGGGCCAGGCGCCGTCGCTGGAGTTCCTGCAGACCCTGACGAAGGTCGGCGCGGTCGCGCTCGCGGCCGCCTTTTTCTGCGTCCCAAGACGGCGCTCGACCGCGCAGCTGGCGGCGCTCGCCGCGGCGCTGCTGATCGCGATCCAGGTGACCGCCAACCACTGGTTCTATCCCTATGCAGTCTGGTTCGCGCCCCTCGTGCTGATCGCTGTCTTCGCTCGCGAGCGTGGACCCCTGCCGGCCAACCCGCGCGACCACAAGGCGACGGCCAGGCACGTCTAGGCGACCGCGCCTGGGTTCGAGAGCGAGCGAGAGGGGACGCAGGTCTGGAAAGGGTGCCGGAGGGCGGCGGCCTAGAGCGCGCCGCCGGCGGCGGGCGGAGCGGCGGGGTCCTGGCCCTCCTCCCCGATCCGCTCGCGCGCCAGGAAGTCCTCGATCAGCAGCGGGCTCTCCTTCGCACGCTCGCAGACGTTCAGTAGGTCAGTCATCGAGGAGACCTCCTCCACCTGCTCCTTGACGAACCAGGTGAGGAACTGCTCGGCCCGGAAATCGCCGGTGTCGCGGGCCAGCTTGAAGAGGTCATTGATCTCGTCGCTGACTCGCTTCTCCTGCTGGAGCGCCATTCGAACGGGCCCGCTGACGTCGTCGTAGCGCGTCTGCTGCGACTTGATGTCTGGGATCCGCACCTCCTCGTCGGTGTCGAGCAGGTACTGAACCATGATCATCGCGTGGTTCCGCTCCTCCACCGCCTGGCGGTAGAAGAACGCGGCGAGGCGCGGCAGGGTCTCCGCGTCGTAGTAGACGGCCGCGCCCACGTACTGCTGGGAGGCGGCGAATTCGTTGGAGATCTGCTCGTTGAGCGCGTCAGCGAAGTTCTGATCGGCCATGACTGAACCTTATTCACCCCACCGGAATCCGGTGGGCGTGGGCTCGGGCCCGAGCGGACTGGCCGGCAGCCCGGGCTCGGTGCCGGCGGTGTTGTAGCCCGACGGGGCCACGTCGTTCGGCGTGTCGGGGTGGAAGATCGAGGCGAGGTACTGGATGTGTCCGCGGCCAGGACCGAGCTCCCACTGGCCGCCGCCGTAGGCGACGATCCCCTGCTCGTCGCAGTAGTCATACGCGGCGAACAGCTCGCTTAGGGGGCCGAAGCGCGACGGCTTGATGTTCACCATCTTCGGCGGCCAGGTGCGATCCTCGATGTCGGCCACCGAGTGGATCGGTGCGTCCCAGGTGACGCGGTCGGCCACCGGGTCGAGGACCGGCTTGGTCTCCTCGTTCACGTCCGGGTCCTCGAGCCACGCCTCGGGGAACGCCTCGATCAGCTTGCGGTAGAGCTCGGGGTCGGTCTCGACGTCCACGGGCGTGCCCTTGTACTGCCCCTTGAGGTCGAGCGAGTCGACGGCGCCGGTCTCGACGAGTTGTCCGATCAGCTCGTCGGTCCAGTCGTTGGTCGGGTCGAGCTTGAAGCGAAGGGTGGGATAGATCTCCAGCCGCCTGCGGACCGGCTCGATCGTCGAGACCTCGTCCGAGCCCGGCGGGGTCAGCCGCATCGAGACGACGAAGTTCACGGGGCGCGGCTCGCGCCCCAGCGCCTCGAAGAGAGCCTGGTCGGCCTGGCGCAGGGCCAGGTCCAGCGCGGCGCTCTCGAACGCCCAGCGGCGGTAATTGGCCGAGACCTCGCGCTCCGGCGGGGTGGGAAAGAGGTCGAACCTTTCGAGCAGCTTCGAGAACGAGTCGATCGTGTGCTCACCGGACAGGTCGAGGACGGGGCCCGCGTCCCGGAGGGCGACGTGGTCCAGCGGGTCGTAGACCACGTCCTCGCCCATACCCTCGTGGCCGTCGCCCTGCAGATGGATGATCGTCGTCAGGCGCTCGAATTCGGCGCCGGGCGGATGGAACTCGAGCCCCTGCAGCTCGTAGGAGTCGACCTTGAAGGAAAGATCCTTGATCTTGTCGTAGCTCGCCAACAGTCGCCGGACACTACCGATCGCCCGGTGCCGGCCAGCGAGCTCGGGGCCCTAGGCGACGACGAGCCCGGGACCCGGGACTGCTTCGGCGTCTCGGGCGCCGACCTCCTCGCCGCACTTCGAGCAGCGCAGCTCTAGCGTTGGCTCACCGCCGCACTCCCTGTGGCGGATCTGCGCGCGCGGGCCCTCGCGCATCCAGCGGTCACCCCAGTCGCGCAGGGCCATCAGCACCGGGTAGAGGTCGAGGCCCATCTCGGTGAGCCGGTATCGGTCGCGGGTGCGGACCGAGTCCTTGTAGGGCTCTCGTCGCAGGACCCCGGCCTCGACCAGCCGGTTGAGCCGCTCGGAGAGCAGGGAGCGCGAGATCCCCAAGGTCTCCTGGAAGTCCTCGAAGCGCTTGATCCCGTTGAACGTCTGACGCAGGATCACGAGGGTCCACCGGTCCCCCAGAAGCGAGGCCGGGCGTGCGATCGAGCAATCTTGTTCTGCGAGGTCGGCCGCGCGCATCGCGAGCCAGCATAGCGAGACTGCGTTCGGAATCCGAACCCTATATCCTGCGTTCGCTTTCTGAACCCAAGGCTCGGCTCGCCGGGCCGCCGCTACGAGGAGGACCCAATGCCGAAGCTCGAACTCACCATTCCCGCCGAATCCCTCTCGGAGGACGAGCGCGGAACGCTGGCCCGCGATCTCGGCGCCGCCCTGCTGCGCTGGGAGGGCGCTCCCGACACCGGCTTCTTTCGCTCGATCACCTGGGCGCACGTCCACGCCCTGCCGGTCGACGCCATGCAGACCCCCGACGGCGTCGCCGATCCCCACGCCGTGATCGAGATCAGCGTCCCGGACGGCGCCCTGAGCGAGCGGCGCAAGGCCGGGCTCGTCGAGGAGACGACGAAGCTGGTCCTCGACGCGACCGGCTGGGACCCGGCAACCTCCTGGCGGGTCTGGACGTTGATCCGCGAGGTTCCCGAGGGCAACTGGGGCGCCGGCGGTGAGATCATCCACTTCGAGCAGCTCCGGGAGGCCGCTCAGGCTGAGCGAGAGGCGGAGGGCTCCGGGAGCGAGAAGCTGCCCGCCACGGCGAAGGAGAAGCGGGAGGTCACCGCATGAGGCAGCTGACCTTCCTCGAGAAGGGGAAGCTCGAGTGGCGCGACGCCCCTGAGGTGGACCTGGAGGGCGACGGACAGGCGATCGTCCGGCCCATCGCCCTCGCGACGTGCGACATCGACTCCGCCTTCGTCCAAGGGCGGTTCCCGGTCGGAGGCCCGTTCTCGTTCGGTCACGAGTGCGTCGGCGAGGTGACCGAGATCGGGGACTCGGTCGAGTCGGTCGAGCCTGGGGACCTGGTCAGCATCCCGTTCCAGGTCTCCTGTGGGGAGTGCGCTCGTTGCCGCGCCGGTGAGCCCGGCAACTGCGAGTCGGTTCCGAGGCTGTCGACCTACGGTCTGCCCATCGGTCCGCAGACGTGGGGCGGCTTCGCCAGCGACGCCGTCAACGTGCCGTACGCCGACGCGATGCTGGTGCCGATCCCCGACGGAGTCGAGCCGTCCACCGTGGCGAGCCTCTCCGACAACATCCCGGATGCCTGGCGTTGCGTCGCGCCTGCTCTGAAGGCGAGGCCCGGCTCACCCGTGCTGATCGCGATGGGCGCGGGCTCGATCGCCCTCTACTCCATCGCGATCGCCCTGGCGCTGGGCGCAGAGCGGGTGGACGTCGTGGGCGGCGGGCACCGCGATCGCGATCTCGCGCAGCGGCTCGGAGCGAACGTGCTCGACGAAGAGTTCCCGGACCGGGTGGGCTTCTACCCGATCACCGTGGACGCGAGCGCGGACCCGGCCGGCATCTCATGCGCACTGAAGTCGACTGACGCGGACGGCATCTGTACGAGCATCGGGATCTACATCGAGCCGACTCCGCTGCCGCTGCTCGACATGTTCACGCAGGGAGTTACGTTCGTCACCGGACGGCCGCATGTGCGCACCCTGATGCCCGACGTGCTGGAGCTGGTTCGCGCGGGCAGGTTCGACCCCAACCCGGTGACCGTGAACAGGGTCGACTGGGAGGAGGCGGCCGAGGCCCTCTCGGACCTGCGGGCGAAGACCGTCGTAACCCGCGCGGCTTAGCCCGGGCTGCCGACGCCGCCGGTGTTGGCCGAGCCGGCCGTCGCGGGACGCAGGGCGTTGACCTGCGGCTGCTGGAAGAGCAGCCGCATCGAGTCGTCCGAGGCGAAGAAGAAGAACGCGCCGATGCCCTGCTTCATCGCGGGCGCCAGGCAGGCCGCGGCCTGCGCCGCGGAGGTGCTCAGAATCGCCTGAGACTTACTGGCCTGAGGGGTGTCGGTGAAGGAGAGCTGCATCGCGGTGTTGCTGAGCAGCGGCTTGCCCTTCTTCTTGATCGGCTCCCTGAAGGTCCTCTTCACCTTCTTCTTCTTGCCCTTCACGTGCACCTTCCTGGTGATGAACTTGAAGGTGTAATGGAGCCGGAGCTGCTTCGCCCGCGCGCCGAAGCCCCCTGAGCCGCCGTCAGCGCAGGTGTCCTGCGTCTGCACGCTCATCGGGCCGATCTTGCGGTCGCCGAGCCGGGCGTTCTGCTTGTTGAGGTTCTGGGCAGTCTGCCCGTAATTCCACTCCGCGACGTCCTGGGGGGCGAGCCCGGTCCGCTTGCCGGCGCTCACCGGATTCGCCGCTACCGTCGACATCAACCCGAAGTTCCATCCGCGGAGCAGCGGGAACGCCTTCCTGAAGTTGGTTTTCCAAGGCGGCCGAGCAGGGTCGGTGGCCCGGCCTGAGTTCCAGTCGGTCTCCTCGTAGTCGGTGAGCAGTGCGAAGACGTTCGGGTCGCCCACGGCGGTGAAGGCGTAGCCGGCCTGGGCCGGGTCGAAGCTCATCCCGTTGAGAGCGATGATCCGGTTGCAGGGGAAGGTCGCGCGCAGGTCGGCGGCGAGGGTCGCCGCGACGGAGTCGGTCATCGCCGGGAACTGGCCGCTGCCCGTGAAGCGGGTGTTGAGCACGAAGATGTCCTGCGGGCGGATCCGTCCGCCCATGCCACCCTCGGGCTTCGTGTAGGTGTCGACGTTCCCCTGGGTGTTGATCCGGATCAACATCGTGAAGCTCTGGGGGCCCGTCGTGGCCGGGCTCAGGCCTCGCGGCAGCGGGGGGCAGCTGACCTGGGCCTGCGCCTTGGTGGGCGCGGCGGAGCCAACGGCGGACAGGAGCAGCGCGACCAGGCCCCCGCCGATCGCGAGTGCGATCAGGGTGCGGGCGTGAGAACGCCAATGCGGTTGTGAGGCGGCTCCTGCCATCTCGGACGAATGCGCCGGAACGTAACGACGCGTCCCCCTCGAACACGCGAGTCAGCTTGCAGTTGTGATGCGGCTGTTCGTGAGGGCGCCGAACGCCTCGATCGCCGCGATCAGGTCCGGCTCCGCGGTGTCCTCCTCCGGCGCGTGGCTCACCCCCGCGATCGACGGGGAGAAGACCATCGCGGTCGGAACGTGTGGCGCCATCGAGGCGGCGTCGTGGAGGGCCCCGCTCGGCAGCTCGTAGGCGGTCCCGGCCACCTCCTCGCACGCGTCTCGGGCATCCGCGACGAGCTCGGGGTCGAAGGCGATCGGCTCGATCCTCCAGACCGGCTCCTCTGACACCTCACAGCCTCGTTCCGCCGCGCAGGCGGATACGGCCTCGCGAGTCGATTCGAGCATCCGCGCGAGCGCCTCCGTGCTGCGATTGCGCAGGTCGACGACCATCGAGGCGCGCCCGGCCACCGCCGTCGGGATGCCCGGCTCGAAATCCATCTCGCCGACGGTGGCGACCCCTCGCTGCTCGATCGCGATCCCCTCGATGCGGAGCGCCGCCGCGGCGGCTGCCAGGCCGGCGTCGTGGCGTGCCTCCATCGGCGTCGTGCCGGCATGCGAGACCTGCCCGGTGATCTCGAAGCGCAGCCGCTCCACTCCCACGCAGCCGCTCACCGCCGCCGCCTTAATCCCCTCGGCCTCCAGAACAGGCCCTTGCTCGATGTGGAGCTCCAGATACGCGCCGAGCCGCCCGAGCCGCGAGCGGGAATCGAGGGCCCGGTCGAGCTCGACGCCGTTCTCGGCCAAGACGCCCGGTGCGAGTCGCCCCTCGGCATCGCGCGCATTCGCGAGCTCGGCCGGATCGAAGGTCCCGGCGGCGGCGGAGCTGCCGAACAGGCTGCGGCCGAAGCGGGCCCCCTCCTCGTCGGCCCAGTCGACCAGGGCCACCGTTCGTGGCGGCTGCACCCCGGATTCCGCCCAGGCGCGGACCGCGCCGAGCGCCCCCATCACGCCGAGCGCGCCGTCGAGCCAGCCCCCGCCGGGCACCGAGTCCAGATGCGACCCAACCGCCAGGGCCGGCTCCCGCGCGCCGGCCAGGTACACCCAGGCGTTACCCGCCTCGTCGATCTCGGGCTCCAGCCCGATCTCAGCGAGCAGCTCGCGCAGGAAGTCGCGCGCCGACCGCCACCCCTCAGCCCAACAGAGCCGCTGCGCCCCGGCCTCGTCGCTCGTCCGCCGGGCGAGCTCGCGCAGATCGGCGATCACGCGCTCGGCGTCGATCGCCGGCGCATCACTCACCCCAAACGCTCCCTACGAAGCGCCTGGCTCAGGCAGTGCGGCCCGCCTCCCCCGAGGGTGAACATCGAGAGGTCGAGCTCGATGACCTCGAGCCCTCGCGCCCGCAGCGCCGCGTTCAGCTCCACGGCGCCCGCAGCCGAGATCACCCGCTCCTCCCCGAGGGAGATCGCGTTGACGCCGAGGGTGAATGCCTGATCCGCGCTCACCTCGATCAGATCGAAGCCCCTGGCCCTCAGCCACTCCACAGCGGCACTGGGCAGCACCTCCGAGCAGACCGCGGCGAGCTTCTCGGCCAGGATGGCGACGAGGACGTCGATGTGAACGTAGCGCTCGGGGAAGGGCTGGACCCGGGCCTCCCAGCCGTCCTCGCGGAACCACTCCGCGAGCTGCATCGCAGCAACCTCCTGCGTGCGGGTCTCGCCCGCTCCAATCAAGACGGCGCCCGGCTCGACGATCATCACGTCACCGCCCTCGAGCGAGCCCGCGGTGATCATGCCGCGAATCGGGATGCCGGCGTCCTGATGGAAGCGGATGACCGGTGCGTACTCGCCGCGACGCCACCACTGTGCCGGCTGCGTCACGACCGTCCCGTTCGGCCCCATCGTGCTCGAGTCACGCGTGAACACCTGGTACGGGAGGACCGGGTCAGCCTCCGGGAAGTGGCAGCGGACCCCGGCGCGCTCGTACGCGTCGATCAGAGCATTGTGCTGGGAGACCGCGAGCGCGGCGTCGAGGGTGTGCCCGGCGTCCAGAGTCGCTCGCGTGATTGCGCTGGTCGGCAGCCAGCGAAAGTTCTCAGGCCGGCAGACCAGGACGTCCAGCAGCGTCCCGTACTCGGAGTCGACGCCCCAGTCCGGCTCGGCTGCGTTCATTCCCTCACCACCCGGATCGTCTGCAGAGTCCGATCGCTCGCCCCGCGGACCAGTCCCCCGTGCGCGAGCGAGTCCGCGATGTAGGCGATGGTCGGACCGGTCAGCCGTTCGCCGGGCAGGATGTTGGGAACACCGGGCGGATAGGCGGCCAGCGATTCCGCGGCGATCCGTCCCTCCGCCTGCTCGAACCGGACCACCTGCTGGGGGCCGAGAAAGGCATCCCGCGGCGCCAGTTCGAGCGGCCCCCAGGGTGGCGGCTCAGCGAACGCACCCCGCTTCTCCACGTCCTCGGGTCCGATCTGCTCGACCGCGTGCCGGAGCCCCTCGACGAGCCGGTCGGCCGATGCCGTAGGCGCTTCGGCGATGCCGAAGACCGCGACGATCACGTTCTCGGAGAAGAGCTCGAGGATGACGTCGTCCTTCGCGCTCATCAGCTGCGCAATGCGGTGCCCGGTGGCTCCGCTGCCCCTGACGTCGACCGAGAGCCGCAGCGGGTCCCAGGCGGCGACGCTGGTTCGGCCAGCGAGGCGCTCGTCGAGCACGTCCAGGCCCGGGGTCTCTCGGACCCGCTCACGTGTCCTGGCCAGGGTCGCGAGGGTGTCGTCGAGCAGCTCGTGCCCCTCGGTCACCGCGTAGCGCCGCGCGGCGTCCAGGGAGGCGGTGAGCAGCGCGTTCGGGCTCGTCGACTCGACGAGGGTCACGGAGCGGTCGATCACGTCCTCGTCGATGTGGCTGCCGTCACCCAGATGCAGGATCGCCGACTGCGTCAGGCTGCCGACGATCTTATGGGTGCTCGAGAGCACCAGGTCGGCGCCGCACTGCAGCGCGCCAGGCGGCAGGCCCTCGTGGAAGTAAAGGTGGGAGCCCCAGGCCTCGTCGACGACCAGCGGGATTTCGCGCTCGTGGGCGACCTCGGCGAGCCGCTCGATCCGCGCGGTCGCTCCGAAGTAGGTGGGCGAGACCAGCATCACGGCCTCGGCGTCCGGCTCCGCGTCGAGGGCGGCATCCAGGGCCTCGGGAGTGACGCAATGGGCGATGCCGAGCTCCGGATCGATCTCCGGGGCCACGAAGGTCGGCCGCAGGCCGGAGAGCACCAGCCCGTCGATGATCGAGGAGTGGACGTTTCGTTGGACGACGACCGGTCCGCGGTCGGGCGGTCCGGTTCTCAGCTTTCCCGTCGCGTGGGCCAGCGCCATGCAGATCGCGTGGTTTCCGCCTGAGGCACCATTGACCAGAAACCAGCTGCGCTCGGCGCCCCAGGCCTCGGCAGCGAGCCGCTGGGCGCGCTGGAAAGGCGTCGGCTCGGGTCCGACGTCGATCCCCTCGATGCTGGGCGGAACGTCGTGGAGGATCGCGGGCTCGCCGAGGGCGGCGGTCAGAGCGGGATCGGCTCGGGTGCCCTTGTGGCCCGGGATGTGGAAGCGCCCCGGGTTCCGAGCGACGTAGGCGACGAGCGAGTCGAGGTATGGGGCTTCGGTCTGGTCGGCCATCCTGGCCGACCGAGTCTATTTACGCGCCGTGGGGTGGCTCTCCGCCGGTGTACAGCGAGTAGGGGTACCACCAATCCTTCGGGGCCACCTCGCTCTCGATGTGCACGTGCTTCGTCTCCTGGAAGGCCTCGAGCCCTTCACGTCCGAGCTCGCGGCCGAGGCCCGACTGCTTGAAGCCTCCGAATGGCCCCGCGTCGTTGTCGGTCAGCGGGTCGTTGAACCAGACGGTGCCGGCCTTGACCTCGCGCATGCAGCGCAGGATCGTCTTGAAGTCCTCCGTGTAGACGTTTGCCCCGAGGCCATAGGGGGTCGAGTTCGCCAGCTCGATCGCCTCATCCAGGGTCTGCACGCGGACGAGGGGCGCGACCGGGCCGAAGGTCTCCTCCCGCAGCAGGTCGGTCTCGGCCGGCGCGCCCGTGACCACCGCCGGCGAAAAGAAGTGACCCCGGTCTCGGCCCGTGCCGTCACCTCCGACCACCACCTCGGCCCCCGCTCCGACCGCCGCCTCGACCTGCTCGGCGACCTTCTGGCGCTGGTTCGCGGAGACCATCGGGCCGATGTCGGTCTCGCTGCGCATCGGGTCTCCGATCACCAGGCCCTTCGTGTAGTCGATGAAGGCCGACAGATAGTCGTCGTAGACGTCGTCCAGCACATAGAAACGCTCGGCCGACGTGCACACCTGTCCGGAGTTGAGGAATGCGGCCCAGGCGCCGCCCTTGGCTGCGACGTCGATCCGCTCGGCCACGTCCGAGCAGACGATGAAGGGGTCCTTGCCGCCCATCTCGAGGTTGACGCGCGCCATTCGGTCGACGCACGCCTGGGCGACCTTCTTGCCGGTCGCGACGGATCCGGTGAAGGCGACCCCGTCGACGCGCGGCTCGCTTGCGATCGCGGCGCCTACCTCCGGCCCGCCGGCGAGGAGGTTGACCACCCCGGGGGGCAGATGGTCGAAGCAGGGGGCGAGCATCAGCGTGGAGATGGGCGTGAGCTCGGAGGGCTTGCCCACCACCGGGTTGCCGGCGGAGAGAGCGGGCGCCAGCTTCCACCCGAGCAGCAGGAGCGGGTAGTTCCAGGGGACGATGCAGCCGACCACGCCGAGCGGCTCCTTGAGTACCAGTGAAAGCTGAGTCGACTCAATCGAGGGGATGACCCGGCCCGCGGAGTCTCGGCCGATCTCCGCGTAGTAGTCGAAGCAGGCCGCCGTCCAGCCCACCTCGTCGGAGTTCTCGACCAGCGGCTTGCCGCCCTCGAGCGTCATGACCTCGGCGAGCTCGTCGGTTCGCACCCGGAGCCGTGTTGCCACCTCATGCAGCGCTTCGCCGCGGTCGACGGCCGGGGTGCGAGCCCACTCGCTCGCCGCCTCCCGAGCCGCGGCGAAGGTCGCGTCCAACTGCGCGTCGTCGGGAGAGGCCAGAGAGGCGATGACCTCCTCGGTGTACGGGTTCTCGACTTCGAGAAGGAGTCCGTTCCCCTCGGCCTGCTCCCCCTTGATCAGCAGGCGGGTCTCGAGGTCAGCCACGTCCGGATCGTATTGAGCAAAGGCGGGGTAGGACGGCCAGGGGGAGAAGGAAACCGGCCGCCCTATCCGCCCGCCTGCGCCGAGGCTGAAACCCGGCGGAGGCGAGGCATCATGAATATGTGGGCGGGCGCCGGAGTAGGGGGTCTCCGAACGCCCGCCCGCTGCCTCGACTCAGCACGAATCGTACCCCTGCCTCGTCGCGAATAAACGCTCGTACGAGAAGACCCCGCTCTCAGCGGCTTTTTGCGGCCACCGCGCGCTGCAAGTGGCCCTTGTTCATGCTCGAGCGACCGTCGATGTTGAGCCGCTTGGCCTGGTTGTAGAGCTGCTCCTTGGTCTGGCCCTTTTGCCGGTTGGTGCCCGACCGCTGTCCTCCCCGGCGCTGTGGCGAGGGGCCGCGCGTCGAGCTGCGCGATCTGGTGCGGGACTCGCCGGACCGGGCGCGGTTCTTGTTGACGGTCCGGGCGGCCATCTCCTCGGCGCGTTCCATCGAGGCGCCGCGCCGTTTTGCGGAGCGCTTGATCTTTTCGTACTGCCTGGCACGCTTCGTGCCCTTTTTCACGCCGCGGGGTGGCATGGGCATCACTCCTTGGGATGCGTGGTCAGGCGTGCGCTACCCCGGGGACACCGTGCGAAACGGCTGTTTGCGGACCCCCGCGCACGGGGTAGCTACCGTATGGGCGGCCACACCTCGGGGTCCCCAAGGGGCGAGACAGCCACGGGCGTCCGGGGTGTTCGATCAGCGACTGAACTTGCCTTGGCGGACAGCCAGATGAATCAGACGCCCTCTCCGGGGCCGGGCGAACAGCTCGCGGGCGAACGGCGTCTACTGGAGCGCTACGCGAAGGACCACTCGCCCACCGTCCGCGAGGAGCTCGTCGATCGCTTCATGCCCCTGGCGAGACGCCTCGCCGCGCGCTACGCGGGCGGGGCCGAGCCCTTCGACGACCTCGTTCAGGTGGCGAGCGTCGGGCTCGTCAAGGCGATCGACCGCTTCGACCCGGAGCGCGGGACCGCCTTCTCGACCTTCGCTGTACCGACGATTCTTGGCGAGCTCAAGCGCCACTTCCGCGACCGGGGCTGGTCCGTGCACGTTCCCCGCGATGTGCAGGAACGCATCCTGAAGGTGGAGCGAGCAATGGCGGAGCTGCCGGCGAAGCTCGGCCATACGCCGACCGTGCACGAGATCGGCGTGCGGATCGAGGCCACCGACGAGGAGGTCCTGGAGGCGATGCATGCTTCCCAGGGCCATCACGCGGTCTCGCTCGACGCGACATCGACCACGGGTGACGGGGACGAGCCCGGTCCGCTGCGCGACCGGATCGGTGAGGTGGACCTGTCCTTCGACACCGTCGAGTACGGCGAGGCGATCTCCCCCGTGCTTCAGGAGATCTCCGAGCGCGACCGGACCGTGCTTCACCTCAGGTTCGTCGAGGACATGACCCAGAGCGAGATCGCCGAGCGGGTCGGCGTCTCACAGATGCACGTCTCCCGCATCCTGCGCGCCACGATCGAGAAGCTCAGGCAGCGGATTCCCGACGAGGAATAAGGAAGGGCCTCGCCATCAGATCGCGGCCCAGGCGGCCGCTAACTGGTGACCTCAAACACGAGGAACTCAGCGTCCTCGCCTTCTGCGGTCTGGCCCCTCGTGATCTCCATCCGGCTGGCGAGTGACCGCAGCGAGCCGGCGCCCGGCAGGTTCATCTCGTCGAGCAGCTGCTCACCTGCGCCCTCCACTAGCGGGCCGACCCGGACCTGCAGATGTCCGTCCCCGTCCCTGATCGAGATCCCCACCCGACCGTCGGTGAATTCCACCCGCGGAGAGGAGGAGACCGCGTCGCCGAGGAGGACGGTGTCGGCGAGGCGGTCGACGGAGAACTCGGCACGTGCGGCGAGCGCGCCGATCACCCTGGCGAGCACCGGCTTTACCATCTCGCCGGGCGTGATCGCCATCTCGAGCTCCTCGGGGGCCTCCGCCTGCGCCCCGTTTCCATTGCCACTGAACTCGGGCGGCTCGTATCCGAAGCGAATCGTGGTGCGGCTGCCGTGGCCGGCGCCACCGCTGATCTCGAAGCTGTCGGAGAGCGCCGCGATCAGGGGCAGGCCCAGTCCGAGGCTTTCCTCTCCCTGATTCGCGCGCGGGCGAAATCCCGCCCCCTGGTCGGCGATCTGGACCTCGAGCTCCTCGGAGCCCGGCTCGGCGGTCACCTCGAGCGGACCCGGCTCGCCGTCGTACGCGTGCAGCACGACGTTGTTGCAGGCCTCGCTGACGACCGTCTTCAGGTCCGCGATCCTGGGCGCGGGGAGGCCGAGGGCCTCGCCGAGCCCGGCCACCGCCTGGCGGACGACGATCACGTTGTCGGCGGTCGCGGGGAGGGTCAGCCGGAGCTCGCGGGCGGTCACGGTGGCGACTTCTTCCCGTAGGTGCCCGAGGCCGCCGTTACGGCTTCCTCCCGTTGGGCGTGCACGGGAAGCTCGCTGCGCAGGCCAGTGACCTCGAGGACGCGGTCGACCGCGTCCGAGCCGTTCGCCCGGGCGACGGCGAAGCCGATCTTCGCCTCCGCGGCACGGCGACGCCCGTCCAGGATCACGCCGAGGATGGACGAATCGATGAAGGTGGCGGACGAGAGGTCCACGACGGTGGCAGCGCCCTCGTCGAGCAGTCCGTCGAGGCGCCGCCTCAGATTCGGTGCGGTGCTCAGGTCATGCTCGCCTGAGATGGTGAGTACTGCCAAACCAGATTCCTTCCGCTCGAGCGCGAGCTCCCCCGTTCGCACACGGGCGGAACTACCTTGATCTGAGGACACTCAAACCTCCTGCTCAGGACGAACAGAGGCGAGTCGCTCCGCGCGCCGCTGCTGCCACACCGTGAACGCCATCGCCAGCAGGGTGATCGCGAACAGCATGGTGGCGATGATGTAGACCTGCACCGGGATACCGCGCTGGGCGGCCCCGAAGATGTAGAGCGGGAAGGTCACCTCGGTCCCGGCGGTGAAGTTGGAGACCACGAAGTCGTCGATCGAGAGTGCGAAGGCGAGTAGCGCGCCGGCCACGATCCCGGGCCAGATCAACGGAAGCGTGATCTTGCGAAAGGTGGTGAAGGGGTCGGCGCCGAGGTCCTGGGCCGCCTCCTCGAGGCTCCGATCGAAGCCGATCAATCGGGAGCGCACGACGATGACGACGAAGCTGATGCAGAACATGACGTGGGCGATGAGCAACGTCGTGAAGCCGAGCGAGAGCCCGTAGATCAGGAACAGCGAGAGCAGCGAGGCGCCGAGGACGACCTCGGGCGTCGCCGTCGGGATCACGATCAGGTAGTTCGAGGCCCGCCGCCCGAAGAAGTCGTAGCGAACCAGGGCCAAGGCGATCATCGTCCCCAGCACGGTGGAGATCAGGGTCGCCAGGGCCGCAAGCCGCAGGCTGAGCGTGAGCGCATTGGTCAGCTCCGTGATCTCGAACGGGTGCGCCCAGTGCGAGAGGGTGAACCCGTTCCACGTGAAGTTGAACTTGCCGGCCGGATCGTTGAAGGAGAAGACGATGATCAGGCCGATTGGGATCAGCATGTAGCCGATCGCCAGGACGCCGTAGATCAGGATCGCGTTCTGGCGCACCCACCTCCAGACCCTCGATCCGGCCGAGAGCCGTCGTTGCGCGGGAAGGGTGGCGGCCCGGGCCTCCATCAACGTCTCTCAGCCTCCTCCCCCATCAACGCCTCGGTTCCGGCGAAGCGGATGTAGATGAAGACGATGATGAGCATCGTCGCCATCAGGATGAAGGAGAGCGCCGCGGCGGCCGGATAGTCGGTCTGCTTCAGATAGAGCGACTGGATGACGTTCCCGATCATCGTCTGCTTGGCGCCGCCCAGGAACTGGGCGTTGATGTAGTCCCCGGTCGCGGGGATGAAGGTGAGCAGCGTCCCAGCCACCACCCCGGGCATCGAGATGGGCAACGTGACCCTCAGGAACGCCTTGCGAGAGGAGGCGTATAGATCTTTCGCCGCCTCGACCAGGCTGGTGTCCATCCGCTCCAGGCTGGCGTAGATCGGCAGGATCATGAACGGCAGGAAGTTGTATGTGAGCCCCGCGACCACCGCCCCCGTGGTGGCCAGCAGGCGTCCGTCGTTCGAGACGAGGCCCAGCGTCTGGAGGGTGTTCACGACGAAGCCGTTGTCGGAGAGGATGGTCTCCCAGGCGAGCGTCCGGATCAGATAGGTGGTGAAGAACGGAGCGATCACCGCCAGCAACATCGCGTTCTTCCAGCGGCCCCCGCGGAACGCGATCGCGTAGGCGAGCGGGTAGGCGATCAGCAGGGAGAGGATCGTCGCGGCCGCCGAGTACTGGAAGGCGCGGAAGAACTGCGTGTCGTAAGCGCTGAGCGCGTCGCTGTAGTTCGAGAAGCTCCAGTCGAACTGGAACTCGGGGAAGATCCCCGACTCCAGCGAGAGCCGGCCCATGAAGTACATGGGCACGACGAAGAAGAGGATCAGCCAGAGAATCCCCGGCCCGAGCAGCCAATAGGGGATGAGACGGCGGCGGAGAGCGACCAGACGCCCGTTACGCATCTGTCGCCTCCGCCGCCATGCTCAGGCCCGCTCCGCCTTAACCCTGGAGCACTCCCTCGAATGCCCGGGTCACCGTCTGCTCCTCCTCGCCCGTGATGTTGGGCTGGGTGGAGCACTTGGCGGTGAACTCGTCCGTCGGGAAGATCAGCGGATCGTTCACCAGATCGGGGTCGGTCTTCTGGAAGACCTCCTTGACCCCGTCGACCGGCGTCACGTAGCTGTTGTACGACGCGATGGGCGCCTGGACGTTCGGGTCGTAGACGTAGTTCATGAACGCCTCCGACGCCGTCGGATTCGACGCCCCGACCGGGATCACCATGTTGTCGGACCAGAGAATGCAGCCCTCGGTCGGCATCCGGAACTCGATGTTCGGGTTGTCCGCCTGCAGCTGGACGGCGTCCCCGGACCAGCCGATGATCGCCGCGACGTCGCCGTTCGCCATGTCGCGGGTGTAGTCGTTGCCGGTGAACCGCCGGATCTGCCCGGACGCGACCGCCTGCTTGAGCTTGTCGATCGTGTCGAGCCAGTCCTGCTCTGAGGCCTGGTTCGGATCGATGCCGTCAGCCTTCATCACCAGCGGGACCGTGTCGCGGAGCTCCGTGAGCATCTCGACCTTGCCCTTGTACTGGGGATCGAACAGGTCGTTGATGGAGCGCGCGTTCGGCGCCAGTTCGGTGTTGACGATCAGGCCCGTCATGCCGCTCTGCCACGGCACCGAGAACTTGCGGTCCGGATCGAAGTCCGGGTGCTGCAGGTTGTCCCGGAGGTTCGCCTCGACGTTCGGGAGGCCCGCCTTGTCGACGTTCTGCAGGTAGCCGAGGTCGTACATCTTCTTCGCCATCCAGTCCGTCACGACGATCATGCTCCGGCCGCCGGACTGGCCCTTGGCGAGCAGCGGCTGCATCTTGGCGAAGAACTCCTGGTTGTCGTTGACGTCTTCGATGTAGTCGACCTTCACCCCGGTCGCCTTCTCGAAGTTCGGGACCGTGGCCTTGTCGATGTAAAGGGGCCATTGCGAGATCGTCAGGTCGCCGGATGGGGGCGGCTGGTACTTGACCGTCTGCGCGCTCTCCGACCCTCCGCTGTTCTCGATCCCATCGCCGCCGCCGCATGCCGCCAGTCCCACCGCGGCTGCCAGCGCGACGACGCCCAACCCAAGGGCCTTCGCCCTCTGCGTGATCCTCACTTGGAGTTCCTCCTTGTCATTTTCAAGCTGATTCGGCGGCGTCGCTTACCGGCGCCGCACCGTTCGTCTGGGATTCCCTCACCACGTGCATGTGCTCCGGCGCCCACGAGAGCTGGACATTCGCCCCGCCTCCCGGCAGCCGCTGGCGCTCGGCCTCGTCCGTGTTCGGCACGAGCACCGTCATCCGTACGTCACCGGCCAATCTGATGATCAGCTGGGTCGAGGTCCCCAGATAGAGCGAGCTCTCGACCAGGCCCTCGACGCTCGGGCGGTTGCCGTTCCCCGAGCCGATCATCAGCTTCTCGGGACGCACCACCGCGTGACAGCGCTCGCCGGGACTGAAGCCATCGACGTTCGCGTTCACCTGGACGCCGCTGTCAAGCTCGACCTCGCCCCGCTCCCCGGTCTTGCGCACGGTCCCCGGCATCAGATTCGAGACGCCGATGAACCCGGCGACGAAGGTGGTCCTCGGCCGGTCGTAGACCTCCTCCGGATCGCCGATCTGCTCGATGCGCCCCTGGTTCATGACCGCGATCCGATCGGACATCGTCAGCGCCTCCTCCTGGTCATGGGTGACGTAGACGAAGGTGATCCCGACCTCGCGCTGGATCTTCTTCAGCTCGACCTGCAGGCCCTTGCGCAGCTTCAGGTCGAGCGCCCCGAGCGGCTCGTCGAGCAGCAGCACCCGTGGGAGGTTGACCAGCGCGCGCGCCAGCGCGACCCGCTGCTGCATGCCGCCCGAGAGCTGCGCCGGCCGGCGGTTCGCCTCGCCGGCGAGGCCGACGCGCTCGAGCTCCTCTCGAACCCGCCGGTCGATGTCGCCCTTGTCCACGCCCTTTCGGCGCAGGCCGAAGGCGACGTTCTCCTTGACGGACAGATGGGGGAAGAGCGCGTAGCTCTGAAAGACGGTGTTGGTGGGCCGCTTGTGGGGCGGGATCCCCAGCATGTCCTCGTCGTCGATCGTCAGGAGGCCGTCGGTGACCTCCTCGAAGCCGGCGATCATCCGGAGCGTCGTCGTCTTGCCGCAGCCGCTCGGGCCGAGCATCGTGAAGAACTCGCCCTCGGCGATGTCGAGGTCGATCGCGTCGACGGCGGTCAGCGCCCCGAAGCGCTTCGTGACGGAGTTGAGCACGACGCACGGGCCGCCGCCCCGGGTTCCGTCTCCGCTCTCCAACCTGTCTCCTTCCCGTCCCCGGATGTCGGGGAATCTCCTTTTGCCCCGATCGGGCCCGCAACAAATTAGCCGCCGCGGATGCCCGAGCGTAGGAAGCGCGACGATTCGTCGCAAGGGGCGAAAGCCCTAAAAGTCGATTGACCCCTTGTACATGTTGTATAAGCCCCCGCAGGCTGATTTCACAGAATTCCGCTTGTAGCCTCGAGAGCCGGGGGGTAGCGTTGTACGGGGAGGCTAGAGAGAACGGAGGAGACGCATGGCAGCACCGACCAGCGCCCCGGCAACGGCCCAGGCTGATTCGACCGCGCTCCAGGAGCAGGCGCGGCGGCATCTCTGGATGCACTTCACCCGGATGGGCTCCTTTGGGCCGGACCACGAGGTACCGATCATCGTCCGGGGAGACGGCTGCTACGTCTGGGACGACCACGGCAACCGCTATCTCGACGGCCTCTCGGCGCTCTTCTGCGTCAACTCGGGCCACGGGCGGGCGGAGCTCGGCGACGCGATGGCGGCGCAGGTCCGTGAGCTCGACTTCATCACCGTGTGGAGCTACGCGCACCCGCGGGCGATCGAGCTCGCGACCAGGATCGCCGAGCTCGCGCCCGGCGACCTGAACCACGTCTTCTTCACCAACAGCGGCTCGGAGGCGGTCGAGTCGGCCTTCAAGCTGGCCCGCGCCTACCACCGCGCGAGGGGCCAGGGCCAGAAGGTCAAGCTGATCGCGCGAGACATCGCCTACCACGGCACCACCCTCGGGGCACTCGCCGCGACCGGTATCCCGGCGCTGCGCAGCGTCTTTGAGCCACTCACTCCGGGCGGGGTGCACGTCCCCAACACCCTCAGCTACCGCTGGCCGGAAGACCGGGATCCGCTCTGGGCGGCCGACCAGATCGAGGAGGCGATCGAGTTCGAGGGGCCGGAGACGGTCGCGGCGGTGATCCTCGAGCCCCTGCAGAACGCCGGCGGCTGCATCCCTCCGCAGGACGGTTACTTCCAGCGCGTGCGAGAGATCTGCGACAAACACGATGTCCTGCTGATCTCCGACGAGGTGATCTGCGCCTGGGGCCGGCTCGGCCACTACTTCGGCTGCCAGCGCTACGGCTTCGAGCCGGACATCATGACCGTCGCCAAGGCGCTCACCTCGGCCTACGTTCCGATGGGCGGGATGATCGCCTCGGAGAAGGTCTACGAGCCCTTCGGGCAGGACACGGCGATGTTCGCCCACGGCTCGACCTTCGCAGGACATCCCGTCGCCGCCGCCGTGGCGATGGCGAACCTCGACGTCTTCGAGCGCGAGGACCTGTGCGGGCACGTCCGCGAGAAGGAGGGCGAGTTCCGGTCCGCGCTCGAGTCGCTCTACGACATCCCGATCGTCGGCGACGTGCGCGGCGACGGTTACTTCTATGCGATCGAGCTGGTCAAGGACCAGGAGACGAAGGAGTCCTTCAACGACGAGGAGTCCGAGAGCCTGCTGCGCGGGTTCCTCTCCGGAGAGCTCTACCGGCGCGGCCTGATCTGCCGGGCGGACGACCGTGGCGACCCCGTCGTCCAGTTCTCGCCGCCGCTGATCGCCGATACGGAGCAGTTCGAGGAGATCGTGGACGTCCTTCGCCCCACCCTCGAGGAAGCAGCCCGGCGCATAGGACACCAGGAGTCCGGAGCGGGTCGGGCCCGCCGCTCCCCTTGAACTGATGCTCACGATCGAGAGCCTCACCTCCGAGCTCGGCCTGAAGGTCTCGGCCGGGCGAGAGGGTGCGGGCGAGCGGGAGATCCGTTGGGTGCACATCACCGAGCTGCTCGACCCGACGCCCTGGCTCTCCGGCGGCGAGCTTCTGCTCACCACGGGGATCCGGCTCGAGAACGCGGAGAAGCAGCGGAAGTTCATCCGGCTCCTCTCCGACTCCGGCGTCGCCGGACTCGGCTTCGGGACGGGCTTCGACCACACCAAGGTCCCGAAGGCCCTGATCGGAGAGGCCGACTCGTGCGGCTTCCCAGTCTTCGAGGTCCCCTACGAGACGCCGTTCATCGCGATCACCGAGGCGGCGTTCAGCCGACTGGTCAACGAGCAGTACGACGTGCTCTCCCGCGGCATCGCCGTGAACGAGCGGCTCGAGCGCCTGGTCCTGCAGGGCGGTGGTCTCGACGAGATCGCTCGTGAGATCGCAGCCGCCGTCAGCGGCAGCTCGGTCGTGCTCGACGCCCGCGGCGAGGTCCTGGCGAGCGGCGGGCGAAAGCTGCCGGAGTACCTGCTCGACGCGATCCGCGAGGAGGTCCAGCCTCGTGGCACGGCGGCGGCGCCCTTCGTCCCGAACCAGACCGACCTGCGGGGCAGGGCGCTGGCCCATCCCGTTTCGCCACGAGCGGGCGCGGCCGAGGCCTGGCTCGTCGTCGTGCGGCGCTCGGGGGTCCTGGGCGACTTCGAGCGGCTCTGCGTCCAGCAGGCAGCGATCGTGGTCGCGCTCGAGCTGATGCGCGAGCGCGTGGCGAGGGAGACGGAGCGCCGCCTCTCCGGCGAGGTCCTCGCCGCAACGCTCTCGGGACGCCTTGCCGCCGACGACGTCCGAGATCGCCTGGCTCCCTTCGGGATCGGCGAGCGGGCGCTGGTTCTCGCCTTCGAGCTCAGCGACGCAGCCTCTGGTGAGGCGACGCTCGGCGAGTTCCTCACGGGGCAGAACCGCCCGGCTGTGGTCGCGCCGCATGCCGCCGGACGCAGGGAGCTGCTCTGCGCGATCGTCGACGGTGCCAAGGGCGACCCGCTCGAGCTGGCGAGCCAGGCGCGCTCGGCGCTCGAGACCGTCCACGGTCCGACTCGCGCAGCCACCAGCCGCTCGCTGCCGACCGAGCGCGTTCGGCACTCCTTCCACGAGGCGCGCTGCGCCCTCGAGGCGACCGGCTTCACCAACGGGGCCGCCCCCGAAGTCGCCTCGCATCGCGACCTGGGGGCTTTCACCCTCCTGCTCTCGGTGCAGGACACCGAGGCCCTCCGCCTCTACTGCGACAGCGTGCTCGGGCCCATCGAGGACTCCGACGAGCGCTACGCGGGGGAGCTGCTCCGCTCCCTCGAGGCCTACATCGACCGCAACGGGCACTGGGAGCGTGCCGCCGGCGACTGCTACTGCCACCGCCACACGCTGCGCTACCGGATCAAGCGCATCGAGGAGCTCACCGGCCGCGACCTCAGCCGCGCAAACGACCGCGTCGAGCTCTGGCTCGCCTTGCGCGCCAAGGAGTTGATCGCGTGAGGGCCGCGGTCCTCGGCGCCGGCGGAACCATCGCGCCCGCCATCGTGCGCGACCTGGCGGACTCCGAGGAGGTCACCGCTATGCGCCTCCTCGACCTCGACCTGGACCGCGCGGAGAAGGTCGCCAGGGAGCACGGCGCCGGCAAGGCGGAGGCGAGTCGCGCCGATGCGACCCGTGATCTCGCCGCGCAGCTCGAGGACATGGACGTGCTCGTCAACTCGGCCGCCTACCGGATCAATCTGGCCGCGATGCGAGCCTGCCTCGACGCCGGCTGTCACTACACGGACCTCGGCGGGCTCTACCACGTGACGGCCGAACAGCTCGCCCTCTCACCGAAGTTCGAGGAGCGCGGGTTGCTGGCCCTGCTCGGGATCGGCTCGGCGCCGGGCAAGACCAACCTGCTCGCCGTCCGAGCCCTGCGAGAGCTCCCCGGCAGCCCCCTCTCCATCTCGGTGCTGGCCGCCGGGCGCGACCTCGATCCACCCGACGGGCTCAGCTTCCCCTACGCCGTCAGGACGCTGCTCGACGAGATCACGATGCCGCCGATGGCCGTGATCGACGGCCGGCCGCGCGAGCTGGAGCCTCTGCAGCCCGGTCCGACCGCCGACTTCGGCGAGCCGATCGGCGAGGGGGAGACGATCTTCACCCTCCATTCGGAGGTGCTCACGTTCGGCGAAAGCTTTGACTGTCCGAATGTGACCTTTGCGCTCTCGCTGTCACCCAAGGTGCTCGAGAGCCTGGAGCAGCTGCGGGGGGCGAGCGAGGAGCGGATTGCCGAAGTAGCCCGCTCTGCTTCGCCCCCCTCAGCAAAGACCACCTCCATTCACATCGTCGAAGTGGCGGACGAGGACACGATGATCCGCGCCCGCAGCGTCACGCCTCCGCACGAGGAGTGGGGCCTCGGCGGCGGCATCGTCTCGACCGCGACGCCGGCCGCAGCCGCGGTCAGGCTGCTGGCCCGGGGGGACATCGAGCGGCGCGGGGCGCTGCCACCGGAGAGCTGCATCGACCCGGATCGGATGTTCGCCGAGCTCGAGATGCGCGGCGTTCGGTTCGACTTCACCAGCGCGCCGGTCGAGCGAGAGGCCGCTTTGTGAAGGTTGGCGTTCCCACCGAGATCAAGGAGGACGAGTACCGGGTCTCCCTCACCCCCGCCGGCGCGCGGGAGCTCCGCGAGCACGGCCATGAGGTCCTGATCCAGGCGGGTGCGGGCGAGGGCAGCGCGATCCACGACGACGCCTACGCGGCCCAGGGCGCACAGATCGTTCCCGACGCCCCTGCCGTCTTCGAGCAGGCCGAGATGGTGCTGGGCGTCAAGGAGCCGCAGCCGATCGAGGTCGAGATGCTGCGGCCGGAGCACACACTCTTCACCTACCTCCACCTCGCGCCCGCCCCGACCCTGACCAGTTCGCTGCAGGAAAGCGGCGCGACCGGCGTCGCCTACGAGACCGTCGAGGACGCTCAGGGCCGCCTGCCCCTGCTCGCGCCGATGAGCGAGGTCGCAGGCAAGATCGCCACGCAGGCGGGCGCCTTCTTCCTGGAGAAGCCGCTGGGCGGCCGCGGCATCCTGCTCGGAGGCGTCCCGGGCGTGGCGCCCGCGAACGTGATGATCATCGGCGGCGGCGCGGTTGGTATGAACGCCGCGTTCATCGCGATCGGCATGGAGGCGGACGTCTTCGTCTTCGACGTCTCGATCGACAAGCTGCGCGAGCTCGACGTCGCCTTCGGCGGCCGCGCCTCGACAGTCTTCTCCTCGACTCTGGCCATCGAGGAGATGCTGCCCCGGGCCGACCTGGTGATTGGAGCCGTGCTCGTCCACGGCGCCAGGGCTCCGTTCGTGGTCCGCCGAGAGCAGCTCAAGCTGATGAAGCGCAATGCTGTGCTGGTGGACGTCGCGATCGACCAGGGTGGATGTTTCGAGACGTCGCACCCCACCACACACCGCGATCCCGTCTTCGAGGTCGAGGGGATCACCCACTACTGCGTCGCGAACATGCCCGGAGCAGTGCCGATCACCTCGACGTACGCACTTACCAACGCCACGCTGCCGTATGTGCTGGCGCTGGCCGATCACGGCGTGGCCGAGGCCGCGCGGCGCGACCCGGGCCTGAGGCTCGGTATCAACGTCGCGGCGGGCGCCGTCACGCACCCCGCCGTCGCCGAGGCAGTCGGCGTCGAGCACACCCCAGTCGAGGACGTACTCGGCAGCACGCAGAAAGTCTGACCAAGGAGGAGCAATGGAAGCCGCCACCGCGGAACAGCAGAAGAAGGATGCGACCGAGGTCCTCGACCTCAAGAACATGATCGGCGGCGAGTTCGTCGATCCCGCCGAGGGCAAGACCGAGGACGTGGTCAACCCCGCGACCGGTGAGGTGATCGCGCACTCACCCCTCTCCACCGAGGAGGACATCGACCGGGCCGTGAAGGCGGCTCGCGGGGCGTTCGAGACCTGGCAGTACACGACGCCGTCGGAGCGCCAGCAGCTGCTGCTGAAGCTCGCCGACGCGTTCCAGAAGAAGGCCGAGGAGATCACCGACTGGGAGACCAGGGACGCCGGCAAGCCGCGGCAGGCGATGTTCGACGAGGAGATCCCGCCGATGGTCGATCAGCTCCGCTTCTTCGCGGGAGCTGCCCGGACGATGGAAGGCCGCGCCGCAGGCGAGTACATGGAGGACCACACCTCCTACATCCGTCGCGAGCCGGCGGGCGTGGTGGGGCAGATCACCCCCTGGAACTACCCGCTGATGATGGCCGTCTGGAAGATCGGCCCGGCGCTCGCCACCGGCTGCACGCTGATTCTCAAGCCGGCCGAGACCACCCCGGTCACCACGCTCAAGATCCTTGCCGAGCTGGCGGCCGAGATCTACCCGCCCGGCGTCATGAACTTCATCGGCGGCCATGGCGACCCCGCGGGGTCCTCGCTGGTCACGCACCCCGAGGTCGACATGGTCTCGCTGACGGGTTCACCGGCGACCGGCAAGTGGATCGCGGAGCACGCGGCGGACACCCTGAAGAAGGTCCACCTCGAGCTCGGCGGCAAGGCGCCGGTGATCGTCTTCGACGACGCCGACATGGAGCTGGCGATGGAGACGATCGCCGGGACCGGCTACTTCAACGCCGGCCAGGACTGCACGGCAGCCACCCGCGTGCTGGCCTCGAAGGGCGTCTACGACGACGTCGTCTCCGGTCTCGCCGAGCAGGCCAAGGACTACAAGACCGGCGACACGTTCGATCCGGACACGGTGCTGGGCCCGGTCAACTCCGAGCGCCAGCGCGACCGCGTCGAGAGCTTCCTCAAGGACGCGAACGGCGCCGAGATCGTCACCGGAGGCAAGCGCCCCGATCTACCGGGCTACTTCCTCGAGGCGACTGTGGTCGCCGGCCCGAACCAGGACGACCGGATGATCCAGGACGAGATCTTCGGCCCGGTGATCACGGTGCAGTCCGTCGACGACGAGGCGAAGGCGATCGAGTGGGCCAACGGCGTGCGGTACGGACTGGCGTCATCGGTGTGGACCAAGGACGTCGGCCGCGCGATGCGCGTCTCGAAGGCGCTCAAGTTCGGCTGCGTCTGGGTCAACGACCACATCCCGATCGTGGCCGAGATGCCGCACGGTGGCTACAAGCAGTCGGGCTACGGCAAGGACCTCTCGGTCTACGCCTGCGAGGACTACACGAACATCAAGCACGTCATGGTCAACCACGCGTAGCGCCCGGGGTACAGGCTTTCGGAAAACCGAGGGTTCGAGGTACGCCTAGTCGAGCAGTCGCTCGACCCGATACGTCTTCGCGCCTCCCGGCGTCTCGAACTTGATGTCCTCGCCGATGGGCGCATCCCGCAGCGCCCGCCCCACCGGCGACTCCGACGAGAGCTTCCCCTGCTTGGGGTCGGCCTCCGTCGCGCCCACCAGCGTCCAGGTGTTCGTCTGGCCGCTCTCCAGGTCCCTGACCTCAGCCGTCCGGCCGAATGCGAAGACGGACGCGGTGGTGTCAGCCTCGACCACAACCGCCTTGCCGAGCCGTTCGCGGAGTCGCTTGACTCGCGTCTCCAGATGCGCCTGGTCGTCCTTGGCGATGTGGTACTCGGCGTTCTCCTTCAGGTCGCCGAGCTCACGCGCCGCCTTGATCCGCTTCGCCATCTCACGACGCCCAGGCCCCTCGAGTTCCTCCAGTTCGGCGCGCAGTGCCTCGATTCCCTCGGCCGTGATCGGCTCGTCGCCTTCCCGCACAGGGGCTACCTCGCGCGCTGGCAGTTGCCGTACGCGGTGAGGTTCACGGGGCCGAAGTAGCCGAAGGCGTTCGCGGTCGTCGTGTCGCCCCGGTTGATCGAGTTGCCCGCGTAGAAGCCGTTCCGCGAATCGAGCGCGAAGCCGGTCGTCGTCAGGCGCAGGTTGCCCGGGCAGTCCGGCGTCGTCGCCGAGCCGTTGGCTCCCTGCGCGACGGGCACCGGCGCCGAGCTGACCTCGGCCAGGATGCGCTTCGTGCTCTTGGAGCAGTAGGCGATTGCGGTGAGCTCGCCGCCGCCGGTCGTGCCGCTCCCGATGAACGCGCTGCCGGTCACCTTCCAGGCATTGGACCCGGCGGCGCGGGACTCGGTGATGTAATTGCCGCCGTCGCTGCCGAAGTTGGTCCGCTGGACCCGCCGGTGATCAGCTGCTGGCCCTTCGGGCAGCGGGCGATCGCCGACTTCGTCTGGCCCGGCAGGATGAAGACGGTCTTGTGCGGCGTTGGGTTCTGGGGAATCTGGCCGCGGGCACAGACCGCCTGCACGGTGATGTTGCGCGGCGTGGTGAAGCTCCAGTTCGGGTCGTAGAGCACCTCACTGATGTGGAAGCCACGCTGTGCCCCCAGGCGCTCATAGGAGTGCGGATAGACACCCTCGCCGTCGGGCCCCGGTGGCAGGTTCACGGTCATCCCTCCGCCGATCGGATACCACCCTCCTGGGCAGAGCACCTCGAGCCGAGTGAGCTGGTCCGGTGCGGACATCTCGAAGGGCTTGGTGACCATCCGCAGGCTGCGGGGCGGCCCGGGAATCCCCGGGACCACCCTCGGTCCTCGCCGGCCCTGCACTCGAATCGTGCCCTGGGCGGAGTTGAGCACGTAGAGGCCCGAGGAGGCGCGCAGGGCCATCATCACCTTGTTGCAGTTCGAGCCGTGCTTGAGCACGAAGACGATGTTGCGGGGGTTGACGCCCCCGAGCCCATTCGCAACTCGGACCTTGAGGCCGCGCTTCGTCTCGGCGATCTTCCCCGCGAGCTGCCTCGCTGGCGGGTAGCACCCGTCCGAGCTCACCGAGCGGACGTACAGCGCGACCTTGAAGGCGTCCTCGAGCTTCTTGGTCGGATCGTTGTGGCCCGCGCCGCCACGCGCGAGCGCGGCCGGCGAGCAGCCAAGGGCGAGTGCCAGGACGGCGACCGCCGGGACGAGTCGAAGCGAGGTCCTCGGCACGGTCAGGATTTAACACGCCGTCGGACGAGAAAGAGCGCCACCAGAGCGAGGGCCGCCCCGCCAAGTGCCAATGGCCACCAGGTGGTCCCTCCGCCGTCATCGGAGCTTGCTCCCTGTGTGTTCGGGGCGCCGCCGGGCAGCACCTGTGCGAGGAAATTCGCGTAGGCCGGAGCGCCGGTGAAGTTCGGGTGGAAGAGGTCGGGCAGAAACCAGGCGCCGGGCCCCGGTTCGACCTTGTGGTGGGGGAGGCTGTACTTGACCCAGTCGAGCAGCTTGATCTGTTCTGGATGGTCCTTCGCCGCCTGCACCAGGACGTCGGTGTCGGGGGCGGGCGGCTCGCCCGTGTCGGCGTCGTAGGCGGTCACCAGCACCAGCGTCCGCTTCGGTCCGATCACCTTCAGCGCGAAGTTGATCAGGTCGTCGTTCAGGCCGCCGTTGCCGTAGGCGTTGATCAGGATCATCTTTGGGAGCTCCCCGCGGTTGCGGAGGTCCCGGGCCACCCAGATGCTCTGCTTGAAGCCGCGGCACCCCTTCGCGTTGACATCGAAGCCGACGCGGGTCAGGTCCGGGATCGGTAGCAGCATGGTCGAGTCCCCGATTGCGATCGGCGGCGGCCCGTCGTTCGGGCCGTAGGGGTTGCGCTGGGCCTCGGCCGCGTGGACGTGGCCGCAGCCGAATGCCGGTTCGCCGGCTGCTGTCGCGGAGGGGGCGAGCCACAGCGTGAGCGCGATCGCAAGCCCAACCGTCCCCGCCTTGATCCTCACGCCGGTCGCCTCAAGGACTAGAAGTTCTGTGTGTACGAGCTCTTGATCTCCGCGTCGCCCTTACGGCAGTCGGCGGTCGCGTTGAACTGCACGCCGGGCGCGGCCTGGCGCTCTCCCTCGGTGCAGGTGAAGCCCATCACCGGCGTGTCGCAGGTCCCGCCCGCGCCGGCGTTCTTACGGCGGCACTCGTGGTAGGCGACCACGACCTTCTCCGCCTGCGAGCAGTCGACCTTCGCCACGTCGATCGTCGTCACGTAGGAGGCGCCGAGGTCCTGCTGTTTCCCGTCGATGTCGCAACTGCTCAGCGCGGCGCCAGTCGTGCTGCCGGACGAGTCGTCGCCGCCGCCCCCGCAGCCGGCCACCGCGGCGGTCAGAGCGATTGCAAGCAGGCATGGGAGAACGCGTCTCAACGCGGCGCCAGTCTATTCTTCGGTCACCTTGCGCAGGGTGATCTCAGGAGTGGTCGTCGCGACGGTCCTCGGGGCCGGACTGCTTGCCCAGACGGGCGGCGCCTCCCCGACCGCGCACAAGTCGAGCTTCACGCCCTGCAACATCAGCGGCAAGCAGCAGCAGCTGGGAGCGTCCTACGTCACCTCGCTCAAGGTCCAGGGAGTGAGCTGCACGAAGGGCGAGAAGGTGATCAAGGCCTACCACCAGTGCCGCCACCAGAACGGCGGTGCCGCCGGGAGCTGCGGCAGGACGCTGTTCGGCTTCAAGTGCAAGGACGGTAAGCGGACGGGCGTTCCGAACGTTCAGTACAACGCCACCGCCAAGTGCCGCAAGGTCTCGAACGCGTCCAAGCGCGTGAAGAGCCGCTACACCCAGAACACCTAGGGGCCGACCGGCCAGGCGGCCGGGTCAGTAGTCGAAGTCTCTGTCGACGGCTTGGAGGACCAGGTCCGCGGCGACCGAGGAACCCTCCTCGTTCAGGTGGATCCCATCGGACTCGCGCACGATCGTCTGCTTGCCGTCGATGGGGATCGCATCCCGATAGGAGTCGCCGGGGGTGAAGGTGGGACGTAGGTCGACCACCCGGACCGAGGCGCCGCGCTGGGCGGCGGCCCCCTCGATCGCCTGGTTGACCGCGTCCGAGATCGGCTTGCGCGCCGGGTCGCGCTGGGTCGGGATGGTCAGCCAGTAGACCCGCTGGGTCCCGCCGCGCAGATAGTTGTCCATCATCTGGCCTATCCGCGAGCGGAAGACCGCCTCCCACTGCGGCCCACAGCAGCTCACCTGGGCGCCGTTCGGGCTCGGCAGTGGATAGCCCTCGTTTGCCCCGATGAAGAGCACGACGGCGTCTGGATCGTCGTTTGCCGCCTGCGTCGATGAGAGCTGGCCCCAGTCGACCAGGCCTGAGTTGGAGATCCCGGTGGCGAGGTGGGGATCGCGCGTCACCTCGACCGCCGCCCCCTGGTCGGCGAACTTGCGGGCGGTCTCGATGTCGAGCGGGGTCGACAGGGAGTCGCCGGTGACAAGCAGCCGGTTGAGCGCCTGGGGCATGCTCGGCGGGGGCGGCGTGACGGCCGCGGCGCGGCCCGGACTTACGCCACCGGCCTCGAAGCCGGTGCCGGAGAGCTGCTCGTCCGGCGAGAGCCAGGAGGTGAGATCGCGACGCGTTTCGGCGAACGGGAGCTCGTCCGAGATCCAGCCGGCCGGCCCCCCGACGGCCTTGACGACGTCCCTCCCGATACCCGGGTCGAGCTCGTCCGCCGCCTTGCGCACCGCGCCACCGGCGAAGATCAGGAGAAGGAGCGTGGTCAGCACCACCGCCTTCACCGCGTCCGAGGCCGTGAACCGGCGCAGGTCCCAACGGTCGAAGCGCTCCATCAGGCTGTCGTCGCCGTGCGGCTCTCCCTCGCGCCCGGCGCGGGCCTCTGCCTCCATCTCGGCGATCGACTCGAAGTCCTCCGGGACGAGGACCGACTCAATACGGGTTGCGCCGTCGCGCAGCCTCGGATCATCGCGTGGTCGTGATTTCGCCATCAGAAGCGGAAGTAGATGAACGGGGGAACGCCCTGGCTGGGAACGGTCGCCCCGACGACTAGGACGACGAGGGCCAGGGCGGCACCCATTAGCAGCGGCTGCAGCCGGCTGATCCGGAGCTCTATCCCCTCCATCGGCCGCTCGGGCAGGAGCTGCAGGCCGATCACCAGCGCGATCGCTCCGACGACGGGCACGGAGTAGAGAGTCGCGGGGCCGGAGCGGACCAGCGCGGCCATGTAGTCGCCGAACAGGCTCAGGTCGGTCGACCGGAAGAGGATCCAGCCGACCACGATCAGGTTGAAGGTGACGAACCAGCGCAGCCAGCCGGGAAAGATCCGACCGAGCCGGCCCCTGATCGCGTGCTCGGCGGAGAGGCCGGTCCCCTGGAAGGCGCCCCAGGCGACGAAGTTCCAGGCGGCCCCGTGCCAGAGCCCGCCGAGTGTCATGGTCGCCATCAGGTTGATGTAGGTGCGGACCTTCCCCTTTCGGTTCCCGCCGAGAGGGATGTAGAGGTAGTCCCGCAGGAAGCGGGAGAGCGTCATGTGCCAGCGCCGCCAGAAGTCGCGAAAGCCGGTCGCCCGATAGGGGCTGTTGAAGTTCTGCGGGAAGACGAAACCCAGCAGCAGGGCGAGGCCGATCGCCATGTCCGTGTAGCCGGAGAAGTCGCAGAAGATCTGCGCCGCGTAGCCGTAGGCGGCGAGGATTGCGTCCGGGGCGCTGTAGGCCTGCGGCACCGCGAACACGGGATCGACCAGCTCGCGCGCGAGGTAGTCGGCGATCATCACCTTCTTGATCAGGCCGAGCGCCACCAGGGTGAGGCCGGCGCTGACGGCGACCCGGCTGGGATTGCGAGGCGCCCTGAGCTGCGGCAGGAACTCGCTCGCGCGCACGATGGGCCCGGCGACCAGGTGGGGGAAGAAACTGAGGTAGATCGCGGCGTCGAGCAGGTTCGCCGGCTCCGTCTGGCGGCGCTTCACGTCAACGATGTAGGTGACCGCCTGGAAGCTGAAGAAGCTGACTCCAACCGGCAGGGCGATGGTCGCCAGCGGCAGCGGCATCCCCAGCCCGACCGTGTCGAGGACGTCCGAAACGTCGGTGACGAAGAAGCCGTAGTACTTGAAGACGGCGAGGATGCCGAGGTCGAAGACGACGCCGCTGGCACAGATCCACTTGCGCAGGCGTTCGTCCTCGGTGCGATGGATTCCCACCGCGGCGAGCTGGCTGTCCACTGTGATCGCGCCTAGGAGCAGGCAGAAGCGCGGGTCGACCGCCGCGTAGAAGACGTAGCTCGCGACCACGATGAAGGGCTTCCAGAGCGGCTGCCTCGACATCAACGCCCAGGAGATGGCGAGGACGACCGGGAAGAAGATCGCGAATTCGACTGTCGGGAAGAGCACCTGCCGTCCGCCTCCGTCTCTCCGCGCAGCGCGCGGGGCCGGGCGATGCTAGAGAATTGGGTTGGATGAACGGAGGCGTCGCCACGGCACGGGTCGCGCTCGCCCTCGCTCTCGCCGCGGTGCTGCTGGCGGCCTGGACCCCGGGCGCAAGTGCCGGTTGCGGAGGCGTCGAGACGGCGAGCCCGAAGCACAAGGTCGCGCCCCGTCCGCCGCTCGCGATCGGCGACTCATCCATGCTGCTCGCCCTGCCCGCTCTCGCGCGGGTGGGCTACAAGGCAAACGCGCGCGGCTGCCGCCAGTTCGCCGAGGGGCTGGGCGTCCTCCGGGACGCCCGGCGCCACCACCGCCTGCCCCACCTGGCGGTCTTCGCCCTCGGTGCCGACGCCTCGGTTTCAGCCGGACAGATCGCCCAGGCGAGGAAGATCATGGGGCCGAAGCGAAAGCTGGGTCTGGTCACCCCCCGCGAGACCGGCGGCGGCGAGTCCAGGGACGCCGAGGTGATTCGCAGCGCGGGTCGGCACGATCCGGTGCACATCAAGGTGCTCGACTGGGTCCACTACAGCGCCGGGCACGCGAGCTGGTTCCAGCCCGATGGCCTGCACCTGACCTTCAGCGGCGCCAAGGCGTTCGCGCGGCTGCTCAAGAAGCTGATCCCCTTGGCTTCGCCGGGGACGAAGAAGCCCCAGCCGAAGGACTAGCTACGGAAAGCGGCCGTTACGCGCCATCGGCGCCCCGGCGAGGAACTGGGCGAAGGCGTCGGCGCCCGTGTAGCTGGGGTGGAAGAGGTCCGGCAGGAACCAGGCTCCCGGCTTGGGCTCCGCGGCGTGATGCGGGCGGCTGTACTTGACCCAGTCGAGCACGAAGATTCGATGGGGGTACTGCCGGGCCGCCTTGAACAGCACGTCGGTGTCAGGCGCCGGTGGCTCTCCTGTGTCGGCGTTGTATGCCGTGATCAGCCCGAGCGTTCGCTTCTTCCCGAGCACCTCCAGGGCCTCGGCGATCAGCCGCGGGTTCACGCCGCCGTTGCCGTACGCGTTGATCAGCACGAGGTGTGGCAGGCGGTGCTTGCGCTTCAACCGGGCGGCGATGTTGATCGCCTCGCGAAATCCTCGGCAGCCACGGGCGTTCACCGAATAGCCCACAGCGTCCAGGTTCGGGATCGGGAGGATCATCGTCGAGTCCCCGATCGCGACCGGCGGCAGGCCATTCGGATTCGGATTGATCTCGGCCTGACCCCGATGAATCTTCTTGCAGCCGTAGGCCGGCTCGCCCGCGCCGTGCGCGGACGCCGCCAGACCGCCCGCGACGCAGACCGCCGCGATCGCTGTCGCTATCCGCCGAACGCGCATGGTGCTTCCAACACTAGAGGTGAGCCTCGGATGCGCCTTTTACGGAATGGCCGTGCTCTCCGCGATCGCCCCAGCGCCGCCCGCCCGCGCCGTGACCCCCTCCTCGCGCGTCAGCCGGTGTGCGAGATAGACCGGGATGATCGAGAGCAGCACGACGATCACTGCGACGACGTTCGTGATCGGCAGCTGCTGGCCGCGGAAGAGGTTCTCGAGGATCCAGATCGGCAGCGTCTGCTGCCCGGCGCCCAGGGTGAACGTGGTGACGATGATTTCGTCGAAGGAGAGCGCGAAGGCAAGGAGAGCCCCGGCGACGAGCGCCGTCTGCATGTTCGGCAGCGTGATGTGGCGGAAGGTCTGCCAGGTGTGCGCGCCGAGGTCGGCCGAGGCCTCCTCGAGGTTCGCGGACACGCGTCGCAGCCTGGCGACCACGTTGTTGTAGACGACGACGATGCAGAAAGTCGCGTGCGCGACGATCACCGTGAACAGGCCGAGCGTCACCCCGAGGACCTGGGTGAAGGTGTCGCTCAGCGCGAGCCCGGTGACGATCCCGGGCAGCGCGATCGGGATCACAACGAGGAACGAAACGGTCTCCCGGCCGAAGAACCGGTGCCGCGACACGGCGAAGGAGGCGAGGGTTCCGAGGACAAGAGCGATCCCGGTGGCGGCCAGGCCCACCTTGACCGAGGTCCAGAGCGCATTGCGGGCGCCCGAGTCGTGGATGGCGTCGCTGAACCAGTGAGTGGTGAGGCCGTCGAGCGGCCACTTCAGCGTCGTCCCTCCGTTGAAGGCGTAGATCGCGATCACGAGCAGCGGGATGTAGATGAAGGCGAGGGTGATCCCCACGCCGACGCGCAACAGGTTCCGGCTGCGGCGGGAGAGGGTCATTCGGCTCAGAGGTGCTCGAAAGCGCCCAGCCGGCGCGCGATCAGCAGGTAGACGACCATCACCACGATCGGCACCGTCGCGAACGCGGAGGCCAGAGGCAGGTTGTTGGTGTGGCTGGCGAAGACGACGTTGCCGATGAACTGCGTGTCCGGGGACACCAGCGACGGCGTGATGTAGTCGCCCAGCGTGAGGGAGAAGGTAAAGATCGAGCCCGCGACCACGGCCGGGAAGGCCAGCGGCAGGATCACCCGCCGGAAGGTGAGGGACGGCTTCGCACCGAGGTCCTCGGAGGCCGAGAGCAGCGAGTTGGGGATGCGTTCGAGCCCTGCATAGATCGGCAGGATCATGTACGGCAGCCAGAGGTAGCTCTCGACGATCCAAACCGCTGTGGCGCCGAAGCCGGGCCCGTTCATGCCGAGCGGGTCGAGTGCCCAGTTGATGATCCCGTTCGCGGAGAGCATCGTCTGCCAGGCATAGACCTTGACTAGGTAGAAGGACCAGAGAGGCATCAGGATCGCCACGACCAGCAGGCCCTTCACCCGCGGGCTGGCGAGCTTTGCCATGTAGAACGCGATCG
>Ga0126307_10000188_pt1 | contig 39182 bp, 40 predicted proteins | sample Plot28_FD_89955 | JGI IMG/M metagenome (GOLD analysis project Ga0126307, IMG submission 89955) | Serpentine soil microbial communities from UC McLaughlin Reserve, CA, USA - Plot28 | ecosystem: Environmental > Terrestrial > Soil > Grasslands | place: USA: UC McLaughlin Reserve, Lake County... | reverse complement strand
AGCGCTTGTCGGCACCCGAGCGGCTGCCTATGCTCGCGTGGTGACGAAGCTGCGGCCTCGTTCGACGGTGGAGCGGCTTCCCGGCTGGCTGCAACGGCTGGTGGAGGTCGGCGCGCTTCCCTCGGACCCCCGCGATCTCCGGATGCGCAAGGCGGTCCTGGTGCTCTCCGCGACGCTGATGGCCGGCCTCTCGGTCGTCTGGGTGGTCACGTATGCCTCGCTCGGGCTCTGGGGCTCGGCCGCGATCCCGTTTGCCTACCAGCTCGCCTCGGCGGCGAGCATCTACGCGTTCGCCCGCACGCAGCGCTACCTCCTGTTCCGCCGAAGCCAGCTCGCGATGAGCCTCGTGCTGCCGTTCGCGTTGCAGTGGAGCCTCGGCGGCTTCGAGGCGTCCTCGGCGGTCGGCCTCTGGGCGATCACGTCACCGCTTGGGGCGTTGCTGTTCGTAGGGGCGCGCGAGGCACTCCCCTGGTTTGGAGCCTTCGCCGGCCTCGTCGCGGTCTCCGCCGCGATCGATCCCGCCCTCTCGCGAAACGCGGCCGAGATTCCGCACGGCATCGTGGTCACGTTCTTCGCGCTCAACATCCTCGGGGTGGCGACGACGGCGTACGCGCTGCTCCAGTACTTCGTGCGGGCGCGCGAGCGAGCGCTGGCGGAGCTCGCACACGAGCACGCCGCGCTCGAGCTCGAGCAGGAGAAGTCAGAACGCCTGCTCCTCAACGTCCTGCCTCAGCCGGTGGCGGCACGCCTCAAGGAGCAGGAGGGGATCATCGCCGATGACTTCTCGGGCGTCACGGTGCTGTTCGCGGACCTCGTCGGGTTCACGCCGCTCTCGGAGCGACTTCGCCCGGCCGAGCTCGTGGCCCTGCTCGACCGGGTCTTCGCGCGCTGGGACGCGATCGCGGCCGAGCACGGCGTCGAGAAGATCAAGACGATCGGTGACGCGTACATGGTCGCTGGCGGAATTCCGGTTCCACGGGAGGATCACGCGGACGCGATCGCAGAGACGGCGCTCGCGATGGGGCCCGAGGTCGCCCGCTGCGCGGTTGAGACCGGGCTACCGCTCGAGGTCCGGATCGGAATCGACAGCGGCCCCGTCGTCGCCGGCGTCATCGGACGGGCCAAGTTCATCTACGACCTGTGGGGCGACACCGTCAACACGGCGAGCCGCATGGAGTCACAGGCTCCGGCGGGCGCGATCCAGGTGACCGAGCGGGCATACGAACGCCTGCGAACTCGCTACGAGCTTCAGCGCCGCGGCACCGTCGAGATCAAGGGCAAGGGCCCGATGACCTGCTACCTGCTCGTCGGACCGCGCACCGATCCGGCCGTCCCGGCCGGCCGCGATCCTCTCCGACCCGTGCGCAGCTTCGGCTAGACGTGCTGATCGGCAGCGACGTCGATGCTGGCGCCGGGCCGAAGCAGGCGCGCCTGCACCCCGGCGTCGCGGGCCCGGTGGACGAACTCGCGCGCGGGTCGCTCGGGATCGTCGATCCACGAGACGCGCGGTGATGCCAGCGTCCCCCAGTGGATCGGGATCGCCAGGCGCGGCCGAATCGCCGCCGCCGCGCGGGCCGCGCCCGATGGGTCCATGTGGCCCGCCCCCACGCGCGGCCCCCAGCCCCAGACCGGCAGCAGCGCGACGTCGAGCGCATCTGGCAGCTCTCGCATGCCGTCGAAGAAGTCGGTATCCCCGGCGAAGAAGACCCGCTCGCCGGAAGCGATGGTGTAGCCGATCGTCTTGCGATCGCGTGAGAGCGGATGCCGACCTCCGTCGTGCGCAAGCTCGATCGCCGTCACCTCGGAGCCGGCGACTCGCAACCCCTGCCCGGGCGCGACCTCGGTGACGTCGCGGACTCCGGCGCGCCGCAGCGTGCGTCCACAGCCCGCCGGAGCCACGACGGGACAGCCATCGAGCATCCGCAGCGACCGGACGTCCAGGTGATCGAGGTGCGCGTGCGAGATCAGCACCGCGTCCGGCCGGCGAAGCTCCTCCAGAGCCGGCGCCGGGGCGATGCGGCGGAGATGCAGGATGCGGGGACGGAGGACCGGGTCCGTGAGCAGGCGCGCGCTCGGGGTCTCGATCATCACCGTGGCGTGGCCTACGTAGGTGACCCGCATCAATGAACGAGCCCCTTGAGCGCGATCAAGAAGCCTCCGATCGCCCCGACGGCGGCGGCCTCGAGCACCGCGCGCCCCGTGTTTGCACCGGAGAGTCGAGCGCCGAGGAAGCCGTAGACGCAGATCAGGCCGAGCCCGCACCACCTCGCCAGCGTGAAGGCCGATTCGACCGACAGGGCGCCCAGGCCGGCAGCGACGAAGAAGACGGCCGGAAATCCTGCGCCGAACGCCACCGCCAGCGCCTCGGCGCCGAGGACGCGGAGCTGGCCGCTCGCGATGCGTTGGCGCGTTCTCACCTCGGCCCCGACGGCCTCGCTGTAGACGTCGGCGAGGCCCACGGCCAGGGCGGTCCCCGACAGGATCGCGACGGTCTCCCAGGCGCCGGGCGGGTGGTCCTGGAGGGCGACCAGCACCGCCAGACCGACGATCGCTCCGTAGATCACGTGAGCCACGGCGCGCGAACGGAGATGACGTTGTAAGAACCTCACGTCCGAGCGGTGCGACCGGCTCGTTTACGCCGCCGCGGGCGCGCCGTGCAGGTGGTCCTGAAGCTCCGCCTCGGCGTCCCTCGACACGGACGACTTCAGCACCGTCCCCCCGAACTGGCTGAGCGCCTCAACCGCCTTGTCCGGCGCCACCTCCTCGACGATGAGAAAGAGCGCGGACGTTCCCGGCTGCAGCATGTCGCGCACCTGCTCCTCGAACTCCCTGTCGGTCCCGATCCTCTCGACCTTGCCCATCAGCGCACTGAGGCCGGCGCCGACTGCCATGCCCAGAACCGGCACGAAGAACAGAGCGCCGAACAACAGCTCCCAGAGCATTCCCCAGCTCGTGTCCGCGCCGACCACGTGGTGATTCGTCTGCACCCTGTACACGCCGTCGCCATCGCGGACGATCACGGCGAGCGCGTCCGGCTGAATCAGAAGCTCGTCGCCCAGTCGCTCAACCTCCCGCTCGGCTTGGCCGGCCGCTTCCTCGTCCTCATAGCCGATCGCGATCAGGTCCGCCATCTCGATTCCTTCCCGTCAGTGCCGACGGTAGTCGCGCGGCGAAAACGCGCATCCCCCCGAAGGGGTGAACCGGCCCGTTCACCCGAATCGCGTGATGTGGCGAGCGCGCGCCCGCGCTTAGATCGCGCCGAACGAGGAGGTCATGAACGAGATGAGTGCGAAAGACATCACCGAACTTTCAGCAAGGTTCGGCGGCCGGTGGCTGATCGAGGGAGCGCCGGACGCCGAGATGCCCGACACGGGACTGACGCCGCTGGCCGCCAAGCGTCTGATCGGCGAGGAGATGGTTCTCGACGGGATCCCCGAGCGCAACCTGGCCACCTTCGTGACCACCTGGATGGAGCCCGAGGCCCGGGAGATCATCGCCGACAGCCTCGATCGCAACTTCATCGACCACGCGGAATATCCGCAGACGGCAGAGATCGAGCAGCGCTGCATCCGGATGCTCGCCAACCTCTTCCATGCCCCGGCCGAGACCACCGGCGCGCGGACCCAGGGCTCATCGGAGGCGATCATGCTCGGCGCGTTGTCGCTGAAGTGGAAGTGGCGCCAGCGCCGCGAGGCCGCCGGCAAGCCGACCGACAGGCCGAACCTCGTCTTCGGCGGTGACGTGCACGTCGTCTGGGAGAAGTTCTGCCGCTACTTCGACGTCGAGCCGCGAATCGTCCCGCTCCAGCCCGACAAGTACACGATCGGCCCCGAGGACGTCGAGCCGCACATCGACGAGAACACGATCGGCGTCGCCGCGGTCCTCGGCACGACCTTCACCGGCCACACGGACGACGTCCGCGGCATCAACGACCATCTCGTCGCGCGCAAGCACGACGAGGGGCTCGACGTCCCGCTGCATGTGGACGGCGCGAGCGGCGGCTTCGTCTGGCCGTTTCTCTACCCGGACTCGGACTGGGACTTCCGGCTCGAGCAGGTTCGCTCGATCAACGTCTCGGGTCACAAGTTCGGGCTCGTCTTCCCCGGGATCGGCTGGCTGATCTTCCGCGAGCGTGCGGATCTCGCCGAGGACCTCGTCTTCTATGAGAACTACCTCGGCAAGACCGACGCCACTTTCACGCTCAACTTCTCGACCGGCTCGTCGATGGTCCTCGCCCAGTACTACAACCTGATCCGCTTCGGGCGGGACGGCTATCGCTACCTGATGGAGGTGATGCAGTCGAACGCCAAGGTGCTCACCGACCGGATCAACGAGATCGGTCGCTTCAAGGTGATCGGCGAGGGCGAGGAGCAGCTGCCGCTCGCCGCCTTCAACCTCGCCGGCGACGAGCCGTTCGACGAGTTCGACGTCGCCTGGCAGGTGGCCGCCGAGCGCGGTTGGATGCTGCCCGCCTACACGATGCCGCCGAATGCCGATCACGTCCGGATGCTCCGCGCGCTCGTCAAGCTCAACCTCCCCCACGCCCTGGTCGAGACGCTGGCCGACGACATCCACGCCGCCTGCGAGACGCTGGAGAAGAAGGGCGGGGCGTCGAAGACCGAGCGCCAGCAGGTCAAGACGAACATCGGCGTCTGAACGCGGACCAGCCCGGCGCCCGGGTCGCGTGGCGGCCGTGTGAGAGACTCGCGATGTCCAACTCAGCGCACGGCCTGACAGGGAGTCCGGGTCAGGGCGCTCAAGTGGGAGCTCAACTTGGATACAGACCGCTCGAAGCCGTTCGTCGCGGGCCACCCACGTTTCGCGCGGACGCCGGTCATCGGTCGCCCGCGGCTTCTGCGCCGGCTCTCAGCAGGTCCGCACGCGTCGATCGCGGTTGTCGTCGCGCCGTCGGGCTACGGCAAGACGACCTTGCTCAGGCAGTGGGACGCGGACGACGATCGGGAGTTCATCTGGGTATCGCTCGACCATCGACACGACGACCCGACGATGCTGGTCGGCGCAATCGCAGCCGCGCTCGATTCGTCAGAGCCGCTCGAGGGCCGGGTGTTCGCGCCTCTGATGGCGCCCCGCCCGAACCTTTGGAACGTCGTCGTGCCGCGGCTGTGCGAGGCGGTCGCACAGCGCAGGAACCCGTTCGTTCTGGTCCTCGACGACCTGCACCAGGTCACGGACCTCACGGCGCTAGAGCCACTGGCGGCGATCGCAGAGAGCGTTCCCGAGGGCTCCCGCCTGGCGATCGCGTCGCGTGAGTATTCCGCCGTGCCGCTCGGGCGGCTGCGCACCCAGCGCGGCGTGATCGAGCTGGGCGCCCTCGACCTGGCAATGACCTCGACCGAGACCGCTGTGCTGCTGCGAAGGCTCGGCCACGAGCTCGACGAGGGCGACGTCGAGCGACTGCTCGCGCGCACCGAGGGGTGGCCGGCTGGAACCTACCTCGCGGCGTTGGCGATCGACGCCGATCCGGACGCCGCGGCGGCGATCGCTCGCTTCTGCGGCGACGACCGCGTCGTCGCGGAGTACCTGCGGGAGGAGTTCCTCCAGAGCCTCTCGGTCGACAAGCGGCTGTTCCTGATCCGGGCGTCGGTTCTCGACCGCCTCTCAGGGCCGATCTGCGATCACGTGCTCGAGCGAAGCGGCTCGCAGGCGCTGCTCAAACGACTGTCTCACTCGAACCTGCTCCTCGCGCCGCTCGACCGTCGCGAGCGCGAGTACCGTTGCCATCCGCTGCTGCGGGAGATGCTGGCGTCGGAGCTGTCCGCGCTTGGCCCGGACGAGGCGTCCGGACTTCACCGGCGTGCGTGCGCCTGGTACTCCGCCGCCGGCGACGTCGACCGTGCCGTGCCCCATGCGATCGCCGCCGGCGACCGCGAGCGCGCCGCCGAGCTCATCTGGTCGAGCACGCCCGGGTATGAGAGCAGCGGGCGCCACGCGACCCTTCGGGCCTGGCTCGATGAGTTCACCGAGGACGAGATCGCGTCATCCCCGCCGCTGTGCCTCACCCGGGCGACCAATCGCCTGACCCTTGGCGACGGGGCCGGCTGCGAGCACTGGACTCGGGTCGCCGTCGAAGCGCTCAAGGGCTACGACGGCCCGGACGCCGCCGGTCTGATGCTTGCGGCACGGGTGATCCGTTCCTCGGGCGCCGCGCGTGACGGCGTGGTCTCGATGCGCGAGGACGTCGCCGCGGCCGCGGCTCTGCTGCCGGAGGACGCTCCCTGGCGGGCGTTGTGCTGTCTGCTGGAGGGTGTCTCCTGGCACCTCACGGGCGAACGGGAGCGGGCCAGGCACCGTCTCGACGAAGGCGCCAGACGAGGAGCCGAGACGGCGCCGAACGTCGGCACGCTCTGCCTCGCCCAGCTTGCTCTGGTCGCGATCGACGAGGACGACGCCGACCACGCCGGCGACTTGACGCGCCGCGCGAGCGAGCTCGCCGCGCACTTCGCCCTCGAAGAGCACCCGACCTCGGCATTGACGTTCGCGGTGAGCGCCCTTGTGACCGCGCGCGAGGGACGCACGGATGATGCGAAGCGCGACCTCGCGGCCGCGACCCGGCTGCTGGCGGAGCTCCGGGATCTCAGCGCGTGGTATGAGGCCGAGGTGCGGATCGTGATCGCGAGGAGTCTCCTGCTCCTCGACGACGCCGGCGGTGCGCGGGCCCGGCTCGCCGAGGCAGGACGCTTCCTGCAGCGGTGCCCGGACGCGGCCGTTCTGCGGGATTGGATCGCAGCCGGCTGGAAGGAAGCGGACGCCGCCAACGCCGTCACCGGCCGCTGGCCGCTGAGCCCGGCGGAGCTGAGGCTGCTGCATCACCTGCCGACGCACCTCACGTTTCGGGAGATCGCCGACGAGCTGTTCGTCTCGGCGAACACCGTCAAGACCCAGGCGCGCTCCATCTACCGCAAGCTCGGGGTGTCGTCTCGAGCCGAGGCGGTGCAGTGCGGCCGCACGGCGGGCCTGCTCGGTGGCCCCGCTCAGGACCACGCCCAACCTCCTGTCTGAGGAGAGAGGCCGAGGAGTCGGTTCAAATCACCCGGTTGGGGCGATGCCGCGCCCAGGCGCCGGACGTACCGTCGCCCGAGTGTCGGTCACTGTCCGGTGGCCGTCCGAACGACAGAGGGAGGTAGTACGGAATGGATACCTACGAGGATCGCGGCGAAGGCTGGGTCGCGTTCGCCGGGGTCATGCTGATGATCCTCGGCTTCCTCAACTTCGTCTATGGAATCGCCGCGATCGACAATTCCGCCTTCTTCACGGACGAGGGTCGCTATGTGATCTTCACTGACCTCAACACCTGGGGTTGGATCCTGTTGATCGTCGGCGTCCTTCAGGTCATCGGCGCCTTCTCGGTCTGGAACCGCCATATGTATGGCCGGATCATCGGCGTGGCCACCGCGAGCGCCAGCGCGGTCTCGATCCTGTTCACCGTCAACGCCTTCCCGTTCGCGGCGTTCATGGTCTTCATCCTCGACGTGCTGGTGATCTACGCGCTGATCGTTTACGGCGGACGAGGCCGCGCCGCGGCATAAGCGGACCTGGCGCCCACTCAACGAGGAGATAAGCGATGACATCGGTCACAAGCGAGACCCACGAAACGCTGGCCGGGATCTCGGCCGGCCGCGGCGAGGCGCTCGAGGCAGCTCTCGAGCTGCGTGAGGCAAGCCTCGAAACCACCGGGCTCGACGGTCGCACATTCGGGCTGGTCAAGATCGCGGCCCTGATCGCGCTCGACGCGCCGCCGGCCTCCTACGCGTGGCAGGTCGCCAACGCCCTCGACGAAGGTGCGACGCCAGAGGACATCCTGGGCGTTCTGCGCGCGGTCGCGCCCCAGGTCGGTGGTCCGCGCGCGATCGCCGCGGCGCCCGAGTTGATGCTCGCGCTCGGACTGTCGCTGCCCGACGGAGAGGAGTAGGAGCCGGAGATGCCCCTGATGAGACGCAGGCCGCTGCTGCGCGCCGCCGCGATCGGGGGCGGCGCGTATTACGCGGGCAAGCAACGGCAGCAGTCGATGGAGCGCGAGTACGACGAGCAGGCCCGGATCTCCCAGCTCGAGGCGCAGCAGGCCGCCCAGCCGCCTCCCCCGGCCGCACCGCAGGAGCCGCAGGTCGACGTGGTGACGCAGCTCGAGCGGATCGGAAAGCTCCACGAACAGGGCGTGTTGACTGACGAGGAGTTCGCCGCTCAGAAGGCGAAGCTGCTCGGCTGACGATGCCCGGCGCGAGCACCGACGCGGTCTCCGTGAGTGCGCCCGCTTACGGAGACCGCGTCGAATGGGAGCCCGCGAAGCCGAAGCTCCGTCCGCTGCGGCTGCTCGTTTCCTGGGCAGTCGCCGGTGCGGCCGTGCACGTCGCCGCTTGGGTGGTTCCGGGCGTCGCGCTCTCCCGGCCGGGCGCGGCGCTCCTGGTTGCCGCGACGATCGCGCTGCTCAACGCCATCCTGCCGCCGCTCGTCGCCGCGCTGCGCCTGCCCTTCACGCTCGTCCTCGGATTCCTGCTCGTGCTGGCGATCGATGCGGCCGCGCTCATGATCGCCGACGACGCGTTCGGAGATGTGGTGTCGGTCGCCTCGCTCGGCGACGCGCTGCTCGCGTCGGTGGTGATCGCCGCCGTGACGATCGCGCTTCAGGTCCTGATCGGGACGAACGACGATGACGAGTACATGCTGCGCGTGATCCAGCGGGTGGCGCGACGGCAGGGCCGCGTGCGGTCCGAGTCAGGCCCGGGCGTCCTCTTTCTCGAGATCGACGGCCTGGCGCTCCCGGTGCTACGCGATGCGATGCGCGACGGCAGCGCCCCCAACATGGCTCGGTGGGTCGCCGAGGGCGGCTACCGCCTCGCCGAGTGGGAGCCTGATCTCTCCTCGCAGACGGGCGCAAGCCAGGCGGGGATCCTGCTCGGCTCGAACGAGGACATCCCCGCGTTTCGCTGGGTGGAGAAGGAGACGGGCACGTTGATGACCTGCTCGGCCGCCGCCGACTGCGCCGAGCTCGAGCGCCGCCACGCGAGCGGAGCGGGGTTGCTGGCCGATGGCGGCACGAGCCGCGGGAACCTGTTCTCGGGCGAGGCCGCCGAGGTGATCCTGACCGTGAGCCGGATCGACGCCGAGAAGCGGGCCAATCCGGGCTACCGGGCGTTTCTCGCCAACGGCTTCAACGTCACCCGCGCGCTGGCCCTATTCACGTGGGAGGTCGTCCTCGAACGGACCGCGGCGATGCGCGCCACCCGCCGGGACGTCCGCCCGCGCGGGCATCGGGGCGGCGTCTACCCGCTGATCCGCGGCGCGATGTGCGTGATCGTGCGCGACCTGATCGTCTACGGCGTGCTCACGGACATGATGCGCGGCGCCCCCGCCGTCTACGCGACGTTCTCGAGCTACGACGAGGTCGCGCACCACTCCGGGCTCCAGCGGGCCGACACGCTCGAGGCGCTGCGCAAGCTCGACCAGCAGTTCGGTCGGATCGAACGCGCCCGCCGCTACGCCCCGCGGCCGTACGAGATCGTCATCCTCTCCGACCACGGGCAGACGCAGGGTGCGACGTTCAAGCAGCGAAACGGCTACGGCCTCGACGACCTCGTCGAACGGTCGCTCGGTGGCGACCAGGTCCTCGAGCTCGCCGGCGGCGACGAGCAGAGCGCGATGGTCGGCCACGCACTCGCCGAAGCGACCTCGGCTGGCAAGCCCGCCAAGCGCGCGAAGAACGACGTGTCCGATCAGCGTGTTGTCGTCCTCGGCTCGGGCAACCTCGGACTGATCTTCCTGATGGATGAGCGTCGTCGCCTCATGCTCGAGGAGATCGACGCTCGGTACCCGCAGCTGATCCCGGCGCTCCGAGGACACCCTCATGTGGGTTGGCTCCTGGTCCGATCGGCTGAGCACGGGCCGGTGGCGCTCGGCGCGCGTGGCGCCAATTACCTGACGGAGGGTCGCGTCGAGGGACACGACCCTCTGGCGCCATACTCCGACCGAGCCGCCGAGCACCTCCTGCGGACCGACGGGTTCGCCCACGTCGCGGACATCATGGTCGGCAGCTTCTATGACCCGCAGCTCGACGAGGGCTGCGCGTTCGAGGAGCTGATCTCGTTCCACGGCGGGCTCGGTGGGCCGCAAACGCGTCCGTTCGTCCTCTACCCGGATCGTCTGCCCGAGCCGGCCGGGCCGATCGTCGGCGCGGCAGCGGTGCACCGGCTGCTCGTGGGCTGGCGACGTGATCTTCAGCGCTCCACCGCCGGCGTCGACGGCGAGCCCACGGCCGAGGTTGCCGCCGCCTGATGATGCGCGGACGCCTGCACCGGCACCGCGAGGGTGGCGACCCCGACAGGCCCGCCGACGAGTACATCGAGATCGATCCGCTCGCGCTCCGCGGAGTCTTCACCGTGCCGAACTGGCTCCGTGACCTCGGCGTGATGTCGTGGCTTCTGGTCGGCATCGCAGTCCTGATCGTCGGGGCCGTGTATCTCGCGGCTCTCACCCAGGTGATCGTCGTGCCGGTGATCGTCGCTGCGGTGATCGCCGCCGTCGCGTCCCCGCTGGTCGCGTCGATGAACCGTCACCGGTTGCCCCGCGGGCTCGGCGCTGCGGTCGTGATGCTCGGGCTGATCGCGGTCGGCACCGGCGTGGTCGCGGCGATCGTGCTGGGAATCACGGGCGAGACGAGCGACGTCACCGGGCACCTGAACGACGCCAAGGACACGATCGCCGGCTGGGCGAAGGACCTCGGGCTCGACCCGACGAAGGCCGAGGACGCCAAGCAGCACGTGAGCTCCGGTGTCAGCGACAGCGTCTCCGCCCTGCTCAACGGCGTCGTCGCCGGGGTCTCGCGACTCTCGTCGCTCGTCTTCTTCCTCGCGATGACGGCTCTGAGCCTGTTCTTCCTGCTCAAGGACGGCCCCGTGATCCGCGGCTGGGCCGAGGACCACCTCGGCGTCCCGAAGCCGGTCGCGCACACGATCACCCGGCGGGTGCTCGGCTCCCTTCGCGGTTACTTCCTCGGGGTGACCATCGTCGCCGCCTTCAACGCAGTGGTGGTGGTGCTCGGTGCCTTGATCCTCGGTGTCCCGCTGATCGGCACGCTTGCCGCCGTCACCTTCTTCGGCGCCTACATCCCGTACCTGGGGGCCTGGGCCGCCGGCGGGTTCGCGGTCGTGATCGCGCTCGGCGGTGCCGGCACCGACGCGGCGATCGGGATGATCGTGGTCCAGCTGCTCGCGAACGGTGTGCTCCAGCAGCTCGTCCAGCCGTTCGCGATGGGAACGGCGCTCGGGATCCACCCGCTGGCGGTTCTCGTCGTGACGATCGCGGGCGGCGCGCTGTTCGGTGCCGTCGGGCTGATCCTCTCGGCGCCGCTCGTCGCGGCGGTCACCCGCATCTCCGCCGATCTCGCCCGAGCCCGCGCGGCGGAAACGGCCGAGAGCGCATCGCCCTCCGCGGCGCCGGCGGCCTGACCCGGGCATGGCCGAGCCCGTCGCGCGACTCGACCCCGCCTCGATCATGCGCGGTCGGCAGTTCATCGTCCTGCTCGCGCTGGCGGCGGTCGTCGGGCTTGTGGCCTCGTTTGCCGCCTGGTGTTTTTTGGAGGCGATCCACGAGATCCAAGATGGCGTCTACACGGACCTGCCGAACGCACTCGGATACGACTCGGCGCCGCTGTGGTGGCCGCTTCCGGTGCTGGTGCTCGCAGGTGTCGTCGCCGCGTTTGCGATCGCACGCCTGCCGGGTCGCGGCGGCCACGAGCCCGCCGATGGGCTGAACCCCTCTCCGACGTGGCCGATCGACCTGCCGGGCGTCATGCTCGCCGCTCTCGCGTCGATCGGACTCGGCGTCGTGCTCGGGCCCGAGGCGCCGCTGATCGCGCTCGGCGGCGGACTCGGACTCCTCGCCATCCGCCTCGCCCGCAGGGACGCTCCGCCCGAGGTCGCGACGGTAATCGCCGCCTCGGGAACGTTCGCGTCGCTGTCCTTTCTGTTCGGCTCTCCCCTGATCGCTGCGGTGATCGTGATCGAGGCGAGCGGGTTGGGCGGACCGCGCCTGCCACTGGTCTTGCTGCCGGGTCTACTCGCAGCGGGGATCGGGTCGCTGGTCGAGGTTGGCATGGGATCGTGGACCGGTGTCAATACGAGCGACATCTCGCTTAGCGTGCTGCCGCTCCCGGACTTCCCGCGTCCGGACCTGGTTGAGTTCCTGTGGACGATCCCATTCGCGGCGGCCGTCGCCATCGGGGTGTTCGTCATCTTCCGGATCGGCAAGGCAACTCAGAAGATCGTCGCGCCGCGCCCGCTCCTGCTGCTGCCGGCGGTCGGGCTGGCCGTCGGCGGCCTGGCGATCGGCTTCGCCGAGACGACCGACAAGGGCGTTCATGAAGTCCTGTTCTCCGGCCAGGACGCGCTCAGCCCGCTGATCGCGCACGCAGACACCTGGTCGCTGTCCGCCCTGGCACTTCTGCTCGGGTTCAAGGGGCTCGCCTACGGCGTCTCGCTCGGCAGCTTTCGCGGCGGTCCGGTGTTCCCGGCGATGTTCCTCGCCGCCGCCGGCGGGCTGATGGCGGCGCAGCTGCCGGGCTTCTCGATCACTCCGGCGGTGGCGGTTGGGATCGGGGCCTCGGTCGCCGCGGGGCTGACGTTGCCGCTATCCGCAGTGGTGTTGGCCACCCTGCTGACCTCCCAGGCCGGGCTCGGCGTCAGCCCGCTGATCATCCTCGGTGTCACGGTCGCATACCTGACCACGCTGGCCCTCTCGGCGCGACCGATCGAGCCTTCCCCGGCGGTGAGCTGACGAATGCGTAGATGGTCCGTCCTGGCGGTTCTCGCCGCCGCGCAGTTCCTGATGGTCCTCGACCAGTCGGTGATGAACGTCTCGATCTCGCAGCTGGTCGCGGACTTCGACACCAGCGTGACCACGATCCAGGCGGTCATCACCCTCTACTCGCTGGTCATGGCCGCGCTGATGATCACCGGCGGCAAGCTCGGCGATCTGTGGGGGCGCCGGCGGGTGTTCGTCATCGGGCTGGTGATCTACGGCATCGGGTCCCTGTTGACCGCTGTGTCGTGGAGCGTGCCGACCCTGACGCTCGGTTGGTCCGTGCTCGAGGGAGTCGGCGCCGCAATGGTCCTCCCGGCGCTGGTCGCGCTGGCGGCGGGCAACTACTCCGGCAACGCTCGGGCCACGGCCTACGGCGTACTTGGCGGCGTCGCGGGAGCGGGAATCGCGGTCGGCCCGATCCTGGGCGGCTGGGTGACGACGAACCTCACCTGGCGGTTGGTGTTCGCCGGCGAGGTGGTGATCGTGATCGCGATTCTGATCGGCACCAGGTGGATCCGCGAACGACAGCGCGACGAGCGCACCGACGGGCTCGACTGGCGGGGCTCGGTGCTCTCCGCGGTCGGCCTCGGGCTGATCGTCTTCGGCGCGCTCCAGGCCAGCAACTGGGGCTGGCTCGCGCCCCGCAATTCGCCGATCGAACCGTTCGGCTTCTCGCTGACGCCGTTCCTGATCGCGGCCGGCGCCCTGGTACTGGTCGGATTTCGGAGCTTGGAACGCCGACGCGAGGAGCGCGGTGATGCCCCGCTGGTGCACTTCCGGCTGCTCGAGATCCCTGCCCTGCGTAGCGGGCTGACGATGTTCGGCGCCCAGAACCTGATCCTGATGGGCATCTTCTTCACGATCCCCCTCTATCTCCAGGTGGTCCAGGGATTCGACGCCTTCGAGACCGGCATCCGGATGCTGCCCGTGTCCGTCGCGATGCTGGTCACAGCCGCCGCGGGGGCGCGCCTCGGCTCGCGATGGTCTCCACGAGCGATCATCCGCTCCGGACTGGTCATGCTGCTGCTCGCCGTCGGGGTGCTGCTGGCGACGATCGACCCTGAGATCGACACGACCTTGTTCGCGATCGCCATGGCGCTGCTCGGGGTCGGGATGGGGCTGATCGTCTCGCAGCTTGGCAACGTCGTTCAGTCGTCCGTCGGCGACCCCGATCGAAGCGAAGCGGGCGGCCTTCAGTACACGGCGCAGCAGCTCGGCGCTGCGCTCGGGACCGCGGTGATCGGGGCCGTTTTGATAACCGGCCTGATCGGGGCGTTCACGGCCAAGATCGAGAGCAATCCCGCGATTTCCGGCGACGTGAGAGAGCAGGTGGGGATCAGGCTGGAGAGTAACGTCAGCTTCGTCTCGGCCGACCAGGTCCGCGCCGGCGCGACGGCGGCGGGGGTCGACGAACCCACGGTCGAGATGCTGGTCGACAGCTACGAAGAGGCCCAGCTGCGGGCGCTGAAGACGGCGTTGCTCGCCGCTGGGTTCATCGTGCTCGGGTCGTTTGCGGGAACCCGGCGGCTGCCCACGGCTCAGCTCGGTGGAGAGCCGGGCGCACGATCGTCGACGAGCGTCGCGAGCTGACTCCTGACGACTTCGAGCTCAGTGGCCAGGTGATCGAGCCGGCCGCTCACGGCGTCCTGCCCCTCCGAGCGGCTCTCGCTCTGGGCCCGGGTCACGAAGACGCTGGTGATCATTCCGGTGATAACGGCGAATAGCGACAGGCCGCCGACCATCAGGATGGTGGCGACCAGCTGGCCTGCGGTCTGGGAGGGAACCACGTCGCCGTAGCCGACGGTCGTCACGGTCTGCGTCGCCCACCACATCGCGAGCCAGACGCTGTCGAAGGAATCCGGGTCGACCAGACGCTCGACGATGCCGAAGACGACGATCGCGATCAGCCAGACGACCGCGATGATCGAGGCGGCGACCCTGGGCCGCAGGCCCTTGCGCTTGATCCGGCGTTCGACGAACCGAGTGCCGGGCGCCGACGGTGAGCGCTCCATTCAGGGGGGTTCGGCGCCGGCGTGCCCAGCCCTTCCCGCCGCCGACTCCGAGGCCGGCTGAGCGAGCGAATCACCCCAACGGCGTGATGACGCCCGGAGGGCGTTCGCGTACGTTCGGAGCCGATGGAAGCGGCCACGCCAGCTCCGCGACGAGTCCTGCCGATCGTGATCGTCGTGATCGCGGTGGTGATCGGCTTCGTGTCGGTGCTCGCCCTGTGGGTCAAGCGCCAGGCGCTCGAGACGGACACATGGACCGAGACCAGCACGGAGCTGCTCGAAAACGAGACGATCAGGAACGCGGTCGGGGACTTCGCCGTCAACGCGCTCTACGAAAACGTCGACGTCCAGGCGCAGATCGCCCAAGCCCTGCCGCCGCGGCTGCAACCGCTCGCCGGGCCGGCGGCTGGAGGACTTCGCCAGGCGACCACCAATATCGCCCGGCGCCTGCTCGCCCAGCCGAAGGTTCAGGCGCTTTGGGAGGACGCCAACCGGGCTGCTCACGAGAAGCTGCTGGCGCTCCTCGACGACGAGGCGCAGTTCGCATCGACGTCGGGCGGCGTCGTCACCCTCGACCTCACGGCGATCATTGGCGAGATCGCCGGCGACGTCGGGCTGTCCGGCAACCTCGTCGACAAGCTGCCTCCCGAGGCCGCTCAGATCGAGATCCTGAGGTCGGATCAGCTCTCGGCCGCGCAAACGGGAGTCAAGGCGCTGCGTACCCTCGCTTGGGTTCTGACCGCGATCACCCTCGCCCTGTTCGCGCTCGCGATCTACCTCGGCCGCGGGCGACATCGCGAGGTCTTGCGCGCGGTCGGCTTCGGGTTCGTGATCCTGGGCGCCCTGGTCCTCCTGGTCCGCAACATCGCCGGCGACGCGGTCATCACATCGCTAACGGGGACCGCCGCAGCCGAGCCCCCGGTCGAGGCGACCTGGCAGATCGGGACGTCGCTGCTGCTCGAAACGGCCGAATCGCTTATCGCCTATGGCGTCGTGATCATCCTGGCGGCTTGGCTCGCGGGGCCGACATCGATCGCGGTCGGCGCCCGCCGCGGGCTCACGCCCTACATCCGCCAGCCCCGAATCGCCTACGGCACCCTCGCCGCGCTGCTGTTGCTGCTGTTCTGGTGGGACCCGGTAGTCGCCACCCACCGCCTGGTGCCCTCCCTCCTGCTGATCGTGTTCGCCGCGATCGGGGTCGAGGCGCTGCGGCGGCAGGTGATCCGCGAGTTCCCGGATCTGGTCACGCCGCAATCGGCGCAGGGCGCCGCGCAGGCGATGCGCGACCGGATGCAGGAAGCACGAGGGCGGCGGGCCGCCCGCCGCGTGCCCGAGGGCGCACCGGCAGCGCCGGCCGCCGACCCGCGCGTGGACGCGCTCGAGCGGCTGGCGGCGCTTCACGGGGCGGGGGTGCTCAGCGACGCCGAGCTGGCCGCCGAGAAGGAGCGGGTGCTCGCCTCGGCCAGCCCCCCTCCATCGTAGTCACGCGGCCCCGTACTCCTCCAAGCGCTCGGCGAGGATGATCCGCGCGGCCGCCTCGATCAGGGCGAGGTGCGAGAAGGCCTGTGGGAAGTTCCCCAGGTGCCTGCCGGTCTCGCTGTCGAACTCCTCCGCGAAGAGGCCCAGCGGAGAGCCGACGCTGAGCAGCTTCTCCATCAGGTCTCGTGCGCGCTGTAGCTCACCTACGATCGCCACGGCCGAGACCAGCCAGAAGGAGCAGATCAGGAAGCTGCCCTCCTTGCCGGACAGCCCGTCGTCGGTCTCCTCGGTGCGGTAGCGAAGCACGAACCCGTTCTCGGTCAGCTCATCGGCGACCGCGAGCACGCTCTTGCGCAACCGCTCGTCGTCGTGCGGGAGGAAGCCGAAGACGGCCGCCAGGAGCGTCGATGCATCGAGCGCCTCGGTCTCATAGTGCTGGCGCAGGACCCCTGCCCTGACGCCGTGTTCGAGGATGTCGGCCTTGATCTCCTCGGCCGTCTCCCCCCAGCTCGCCGTCAGATCCTTCTCGCCCCTGATCTCGGCGAGCTTCGAGGCGCGATCCATCGCGACCCAGCACATCAGCTTCGAGGAGACGTAGTGCTGGGGCTCGCCGCGCGCCTCCCAGATGCCCTGGTCGGGTTGGCGCCAGACGTTCGCCGCGCACGTCGCCTGCGACTCGACGATCGGCCACAGCCGCCCCGGCAGCCGCTGGCTGCGGCGCGTGTGCAGCAGCACGGAGTCGAGAGCCGCGCCGTAGACGTCGTTCTGGCGCTGGTCGAAGGCCCCGTTTCCGACCCGCACCGGGCTGGCGCCCGCGTAGCCGGAGAGGTCGTCGCGGGTCGACTCGGTGAGATCCCGGCGCCCGTCGATGCCGTACATGATCTGCAGCGCTCCGTCCTCGTTCGCCTCGAGATCGGCGACGAACTGCATGAATTCGTCCGCTTCCCAGTCCAGGTTGAGGAAGTGCAGTGCCTGGAGCGTGAACGTCGCATCGCGGATCCAGGTGAAGCGGTAGTCCCAGTTGCGCTCGCCGCCCGGGGTTTCTGGAAGCGACGTAGTGAGCGCCGCGACGGTCGCCCCGGTGGGCATGTAGGTCAGTCCCTTGATCGTGAGTGCGGAGCGTTGGATCGGCTCACGCCAGCGGTGATCGACCATCCTCGCCCGCGCCAGCCATTCGCGCCAGAAGCGGGTGGTCGCTGCGAGGCGAGCGTTGGCGTCATCAAGGTCATCGGGCGAGGCGAGGCCCTCCGCCCAAGACAGCGAGCAGTAGAGCCCCTCGCCCTGGCGGAGGATGTGCCGCGCACGCGCCGAGTTGCCCTCGATCCCGAGCTCCATGTCCGTCTTCAGCCTGATCGTCCGCTCAGCGCCGGTGGCGTCGGCCGCATGGCGGTCCTCGCCCACCAACGACCATTCGGCCGCGGCGCTGCCATAGTCGAAGTTGGGCTCGCAGACCAGCTCGATCTCGACGCTTCCCTCGAGGCAAAGTGCGGTGCGCACGAGCACGTGGTCGGCGTCGTCGTCGACCGGCGGACGCGTATGCGGCGTCACGGTGTCCTCGACCCGCCGAGGTCCGATCGTGAGCGCGTCGCGCACGAACGCCCAGCCGGTGGTCGTGTGCCACGTCGTCGCGAGGGTGTTGGGGCCGGGCTCGTAGAAGCGCGCCGTGGCACGTTGATCCCGAACGGGCCAAAGCGGAAGGCACCGGCGCCGCGGTCGAGCAGGCTGCCGAATACGCTCGGCGCGTCGAAGCGCGGCACGCAGAGCCAGTCGATTGCCCCGTCGGGAGCGATCAGCGCGCCCGTATGGCAGTTCGAGAGGAAGGCGTAGTCGGCGATCGGCGGGAACGGCGAGGGCGCAGCCGCGCTCTGGGGCATGCGCCAGATCTTCTCGTCGCTCGCGGGCGACGCATCACCCGCTTGGGATGAATCGGGCGGCCGACGTTCTGCCGCCAGCGAGGGCCCGGCTTCCCTTGTGCCGCGCCCGATGTAGGTTGGACCCACGGACTTGACACCTACGCAAGGAGCATCAATGAGTGGCGCAGAGACGGTCGCGGTAGAGCAAACGGAACCGCTGACGCCGGACGCGATCATGCAGCTGGGGCTCGGCTTTTGGGGCTCGAAGACGCTGCTCACCGCAGTCGAGCTCGGAGTCTTCTCGAAGCTCGCGGACGACGGCGCGCTCGATGCCGAGGCGCTCCGCGATCGTTTGGGGCTGAACCCCCGGAGCGCGACGGACTTCTTCGACGCGTTGGTGGCTCTCGGCATGCTCGAACGCGACGACGGCCGTTATTCCAACACCCCTGCGACCGAGCTGTTTCTCGACCGGGCCAAGCCCAGTTACATCGGCGGTCTGCTGGAGATGGCAAACGCCCGGCTATATCCGTTCTGGGGATCGCTGACGCAGGCGCTGCAGACAGGCGAGCCCCAGAACGAAGCCAAGGTCGGCGGCAATTTCTTCGAGGCGCTCTACGCCGATCCCGCGCGGTTGGCACAGTTCGCGCGCTCGATGAGCGCGGTCAGCGTGGGCGCAGGGCAGGCGATCGCCGCCAAGTTCCCATGGGGCGATCACGACACGTTGGTCGACATCGGCTGCGCCGAGGGCGCCGTCCCGGTTCAGGTCGCGTTGGCACACGACCACATCCGTGGCGGCGGCTTCGATCTGCCGCCGCTCGAGCCGATCTTCGAGGCCTACGTCGGTCGCGCCGGGCTCAGCGAGCGCCTCGAGTTCACCGGCGGTGACTTCTTCTCGGACGCCCTGCCCGAGGCGGACGTGTACGTGATGGGGCACATCCTGCACGACTGGGGCATCGACGAGAAGCGGCAACTGCTGCAGAAGGCTCACGCTGCGCTGCCCGAGGGCGGCGCCCTGATCGTCTACGAGGCGATCATCGATGACGAGCGGCGTGCCAACGCATTCGGCCTGCTGATGAGCCTCAACATGCTGATCGAGACCCCCGATGGCTTCGACTACACCGGCGCCGATTGCCGTTCCTGGATGCAGGAGGCGGGGTTCCGCGAGAGTTACGTCGAGCACCTCGTCGGGCCCGATTCGATGGTCGTCGGGATCAAGTAGATCCACGTCGCCGCGGGAGCGCGCCCTCGCGCTTCCAGCGCGAGTCGGCTCGTGCGGGCCACAGGAGCCAGATGATGACGCCGAGCGCGCTCAGCAGCAGCCCGGCGGCGAGCCCGGCGCGCTCGGCGTAGCCCTTGCGCTCCGCGATCCACGAGGCGACGATCGCCGATGCGAGCCAGATATAGGTGAGCCAGAGCGCCTTGGCGCCGATCAGGGCGATCACGGTCATGTGCCCAGATACGCCTTCCGGACGTCGGGGTTCTCGCGCAGCGATGCGGACTCGCCGGACAGCGCCACCGCGCCCGTTTCGAGCACGTAACCGCGCTGGGACACACCCAGCGCGTAGTTCGCGTTCTGCTCGACCAGCAGGATCGTCGTCCCGGTCGCGCTGATCTCGCCGATCGTCTGGTAGATGCGCTCGACCAGAATGGGCGCGATGCCCATCGAGGGTTCGTCGAGCAGCAACAGGCGCGGGCCCGCCATCAGCGCGCGGCCGATCGCGAGCATCTGCTGCTCGCCACCCGACATCGTCCCGGCCGTCTGCTCGCGCCGCTCGGCGAGCACCGGGAACAGCTCGTACACCCGTCCGCGATCCTCGTCGAGGTCCGCGCCCGGCCGCAGATAGGCCCCGAGCTCGAGGTTCTCGCGGACGGTCATGCGAGGGAAACAGCGCCTGCCCTCGGGCACCTGCGAGATCCCAAGGCCGACGATCCGGTTGGGCGACATCGTCGTGATGTCCCGGCCGTCGAAGCGGATCGAGCCCTTGCGCGGCGGATTCAGCCCCGAGATCGACCGCAGGGTGGTCGATTTGCCGGCGCCGTTGGAGCCGATCATCGTCACCACCTCGCCCGCGCCGACCTCCAACGACACGCCCCGCAGCGCCTCGATCGAGCCGTAGTAGGTGTGGATCGAGTCGACCTCGAGCAGCGCCACGCCTCAGCCCTCCCCCGCCCCGGTGCCGAGATAGGCCTCGATCACACGGGCGTCGTCTCGGACCGCGTCGGGCGCGCCCTCGGCGATCTTCACCCCGTGGTCGAGCACCGTGATCCGCTCGGACACCCCCATGACGACCTTCATGTCGTGCTCGATCAGCAGGATCGTCACCCCGAGGTCGTCGCGCGCCTTGCGGATGAAGGCCGTCAGGGCCTCTGACTCGAGCGGGTTCATGCCGGCGGTGGGCTCGTCGAGCAGTAGCACGCTGGGCTCGGAGGCGAGCGCCCGGGCGATCTCGACCCGGCGCTGGTCGCCGTAGGAGAGGTTGGCGGCGGTCTGCTCGACCAGCCGGTCGGCGAGCCCGGCGTACGCCAGCGTCTCGCGCGCGGTATCGCGCACGCGCCGCTCCTCGGCGCGCACCTTCGGCAGGCGCAGGATCGAGCCGAACAGGCCGGCGTTCATGCGCGCGTGCTGGCCGATCATCACGTTCTCCAGTGCGGACATGGTCGGAAACAGGCGGATGTTCTGAAACGTCCGCGCGATCCCCATCGCATTGATCCGGTCGGGCCGAGCTCGCGAGATCTCGCGCCCGCCGTAGCTGACGGACCCTGCGCTGGGCCGGTAAAGGCCGGTGAGCATGTTGAAGAACGTCGTCTTGCCCGCGCCGTTGGGCCCGATCACCGAGGCGATCTGGCCCTCGGCGAGCTCGAAGTCAAGCCCGTCGACGGCGACGAGGCCGCCGAAGCGCTTGGTCACCGAGTCGGTGATCAGCAGCGTCTTCATCGCGGTGCCTCCTCCTGCAGTTCGACGTCGGTGCCGGCGCCGGCGGTCTCCCCTGCGCCGACCCCGTGCAGCTCGAGTCTTCGTCTTCGCTCGGGCACCATGCCCTCGGGGCGCAGCACCATGATGATCACCAGCAGGAAGCCGAAGATCCCGTAGCTGAGCTGGGTCAGGTCGAAGTCGAGGCCGATGTCGCGCGGGATCCCGTTGAGCACGTCGGGGATCAGATAGCTGTTGATGAACGACAGCGCCACGGCGCCCACCACGACGCCCCAGATGGAGCCGAGCCCGCCGAGGATGACCATGGCGAGGATGAAGATCGAGAACGAGAACTGGAACTGGTCCGCGTTGACCGTGTTCACGTAGGAGCCCAAGAAGGCGCCGGAGATCCCGCCGAACGCGGCGCCGGTGCCGTACGCCATGAGCTTGGTGCGCACGATCGGGATCCCCATGCTCGAGGCCGCCACCTCGTCCTCGCGCAGCGCGATCCAGGCGCGCCCCAGCCGCGAGTCGCGCAGCCGGAAGTTCACGAACAGGACGATCAACGCGAGCCCGAGCGCGACGAAGTACCACGAGCGCAGGTCGAGCGACGTGAACTGATCGACGAACGGCAGGTCGACCTTGTCGACCGGGGTGATCCCCTGCTTGCCGCGGGTGAGCACCGCCTCGCTGCCGAGGTCCGCCACGCCGGGGACCCGGCCCAGGGTCGCGTCCCAGATCCCGCCGATGCGAATCTGATCGCCGTTGGTCGCGACCCGCCCGATGATCTCGCCGAAGGCAAGCGTGACCACGGCGATGTAGTCGCCGCGCAGGCGCAGGGTCGGCAACCCGATCGCCATCCCGGCGACCGTCGTGAGCACGACCGCCACCACGATCACGAGCAGGAAGTTGACGTGAACGCCGGGCAGCGTGGCCGCGGGGTCGCTGACCAGGATGTGCAGGCCGTCTCCGTCGTTGACGCCGAAGAAGAAGTTCGAGCCGAGCCACCCCATCGTGTAGGCACCGATCGCAAAGAAGGCGACATAGCCGAGGTCGAGCAGGCCCGCGAAGCCAACGATGATGTTGAGCCCGAGCGCCATGACGACGAAGGCCAGGGCGAGGACGGCATCGTCGATGAACGGGCTGCCGCTCTCGAAGAAGAACGGCAGGGCGATCGCGCCGATGATGACGGCGATCGCGATCGCCCGGTCGCTGCCGAGCGCGATCGAGCGCAGGCGGCTCACCTCACCCGGCCTCCCTCGTCTCCTCGCCCAACAGGCCGCGCGGGCGCACGACCATGATCAGCACGAGGTAGGCGAACACCACGGCCGGCGTCCACTCGGAGCCGATGCGGTTGTCGGCGATCTGCTGGATGCACCCGATCACGAGCCCGCCGAGCACGGCCCCGCGCAGGTTGCCGATCCCCCCCATCACCGCCGCGGTGAACGCGATCAGACCGGCGGTGAAGCCCTGAAAGAACCAGATCGTCGTCTGATAGAGCGCGTAGATCAGACCCGCCGCCCCGGCGAGCAGGCCGCCGATCAGAAAGGTGAGCGAGATCGTCGTGTCGACGTTGATCCCCATCAGCCGCGCGGCGTCCGGGTCCTGAGCGGTGGCCCGCATCGCGCGGCCGAGCCGGGTGCGCGACACGAACGTGACCAGCGCCAGCACCAGCGGCGCTGTCGCGAGGACGGCGAGCGCGTCGCCGTTGGTGACCTCGACTCCGCCGATCGAGAACAGCATGTCCTGCGAGCCGATCAGGTCGGGAACGCTCTGCTGGGAGCCGCCGATCCACAGCAGGCCGACGTTCTGGAGGATGAACGAGAAGCCCACCGCGGTGATCAGCGGCGCCAGCTTCGGCGCGTCGCGCAGCGGCCGATAGCCGGCGCGCTCGATCATCAGGTTGAGCGAGCCGCTGGCGATCGCGGCGACGATCGCCGTCAGCAGCAGGCCGCCGATCAGCACCGGGGCGGCCGTCGCCAGCCCGAGCCCGAGCGCCGTCCAGAAGGCGAACGCGACCAGCGAGCCGACCATGAACACCTCGCCGTGGGCGAAGTTGATCAACTCGACGATCCCGTACACCATCGTGTAACCGAGCGCGATCAGTGCCCAGATCGCGCCGTTGGAAATCCCGTCCACGAGGTTGTTGCCGAGCCGGGTGAGGTTGCCGCTGGAGCTGAGGTCGTGGATGCCGAACGCCACCGGCATCACGAGCAGCAGCACGATCAGAAGCACCGCCGAGCCCCGCGGGCCGATCGCGAGCCGCGCCCGGACCGCGCCGAGGCGCCGCTCGAGGTCCGGCGGGAGCAGCGGCAGCCGACTCAATGGCCGGCGGCGACCGACCCGGCGCCCGGGGGCGCACCCCCGTCGCCGAATCGCCGTCGCCTCACGTCGCTACTCGACCGAGATCTTCTGATCGAAGACGAGGTCGCCGTCCTCGATCGTGAACACCCCGTAATCGGTCAGGGTCGTGTCGCCGTTCTCGTCGATCGAGTAGGTGCCGAGGATCGAGTCCCGGTCCTCGGTCGCGAACAGGGCCTCGATCACCGAGGCGCGGTCGGTTGGGTCGTCGGCGCGCTCGAGCACGTCCAAAATCAGCTGCCCCGCTTCGTAGCCGTAGATCGCGTACGGCTCTGCCTTCCCGTACGCGGCCTGGTATGCGTCGTAGAACTCGGCCCCCTCCTCGCCGTAATCCTTCTCGGAGAGCGTGGCGACGGTGACCTTGGTCTTGGCCGCGATCTCCTCGGGCAGTCCACCGGAGAAGTCCGAGTCGGCGACGCCATCGTCGCCGTAGAGCTTCACGTCGGGAACCGCCGCGGCGATGTCCTTGTAGAGCTGGACGGCGTTGCTGGCGGTGATCCCACCGAAGAAGAAGCAGTCGATGCCCTGGCTCGCCAGGTCCTCGGCCTCCGCCCGGTAGTTGGCCGCCTTCGTGTCGATCCCGCCGGCGTTGATGAGCTCGTAGTCGAACTCCTCGGCGGCGAGCTCCACGTTGGTCGCCAGCCCCTCGCCGAAGACCTCGTTGTCGTGCAGGACACCGACCGTCGTGCAGCCGTCCTTGTCCATCAGGCTCGCCAGCGCCGCGCCCTGGACCGTGTCCTTGGGCACGATCCGCGCGTAGTTGCGCTCCCCGGTGGGGTAGTAGATGTCCGGTTCGCCGATCTCGGTATCGGCGCCGGGCTCGTCGGAGGTCAGGCCGACGGCGGTGTTACCCGGCGAGAGCATCGCCAGCCCGGCCTCGTTGAGGATCGGGATCGAGATCGCCGCGGCGCCGGAGTTGAAGGTGCCGAGGTAGGCGACGGCCGAGTCGTCCTGGGCGGCACGCTTCGCGTTCGCCGACTCGGCCTCCGGTGTCCAGGCGCCGGCCTGGGCAGTCGAGTCGTCGAGCGGCTCGAAGTTGATCTTCACGCCGGCGGCCTCGTTGCCGGCTTGCTGGAGCGCTAGCTCGATCCCGTTCTGGAGCGCGATCCCGGTCGGCCGCGAGGATCCCTGCAGCGGCAGGCTCGAGTAGATCGTCACCTCGCCGCCCGCAGCGTCGCCGCCCTCGGCCGAGGTGGTCCCCCCATCCCCTTCGTCATCGTCGCCTCCACAGGCGGCGAGGCCGAACGCTAGGGCAAGGGCGAGAAAGCCGCCAATCAAAAAGTGGCGGGTTCGAAGCGAAATCAAGCGGACCTCCGGGACCGGTCGGGACGAGCAGCGCGCAACTCTATTCAACGCTCCGGCGCCATCCGAGAGGCCGTGCGCGGGGCCCGTGGAGGTGAGCTGAGCTACACCGGTGGTAGCGTTGCCGCAGATCGTCCAACGCCAACTCGAGAAAGGTCAGGATGGCTGAAGCTCTCACGGGAACTTGCTTGTGCGGCGGCGTGGAGTACGAGGTCGAGGATCCCCAGGCACTGGGTTACTGTCACTGCACTCGCTGCCAGAAGTGGACCGGATCAAGCCTTGCGGGCGTGGTCGTCGGCAAGGACAACTTCAGGTTCACCAAGGGCGAGGACCTGGTCAAGCGCTACGAGAGCGAATTGGCGCCTCGCAACTTCTGCAGCAACTGCGGATCCAGCCTCTATGACGACCTCGGCGAGGTGTACTTCGTGGCCGCCGGACTGATGCGCGACCTCACGCTCGAGCCGAGCTTTCACCAGCAGGTCGCATACAAGGCGAGCTGGCACCAGATCGGCGACGACGCGCCGCAGTTCGCCGAGATGCCGCCTGGGTAGCCGCTATCAGCCGGCGCGCTCGTAGACCAGGATCGCGACGCCGTCGCCGACCGTCTTCGAGTCGGTGAGCTTCAACGGCTTCTTGTCGCTCGTCTCGCCGAAGACGCGCTTGCCCGTTCCGAGGACGACCGGGAAGACCATCAGGTTGAACTGGTCGACGAGATCGTTCTCCAGCAGCGCTTCGACGAGCTGGGCGCTGCCGTGAACGTAGATGTCTCCGTCGTGTGAGCCCTTGAGCTTCCTGACCGCCTCGGCGAGGTCTCCGTCGAGCACCGTCGAGTTGCTCCACTCGGGGTCGCCGAGGGTGGAGGAGACGACGTACTTGGGCATCTGGTTGAACTTGTCGGCGAACTCGCCCTCGCGCGAGGGCCAGGCGTCGGCGAAGCCCTCGTAGGTGACCCGGCCGAGCAGGAGCGCCTCGGCATCGAGCGTCTCGTCGAGCTTGAACTGATTGCCCTCGTCCCCGCGGTCGAACTCGAAGCTCCAGCCGCCGTACTTGAAGTCCTCGCTCCCGCCCGGGTCCTCCATCACGCCGTCGAGCGAGACGAACTCGGTGACCACGATCTTTCCCATTGCGTCCTCCTTCGGATTGCTTCGTCCTGTCGGCTGGATACCATATTCAATCTCTAGGTTGATCAACCGAGTGGGTGAACACAGATGGCGGTCGACGAGCTCAGCGGTACGTTCTCGGCGCTCGCCGATCCGACGCGGCGGGCGATCCTCGACCGCCTGGCCGAGGGTGAGGCGACCGTGAATGAGCTCGCCGCGCCATTCCCAATCAGCGTCCAGGCCGTCTCCAAGCACCTCAAAGTGCTCGAGCGCGCCGGTCTGATCACTAGGGGCCGCACGGCCCAGCTGCGCCCCGCGCGACTCGAGGGGGCGCCACTCGCGGAAGCGGTCGAGTGGCTGGACCGCTACCGTCGCTTCTGGGAGGCTGGGTTCGATCGGCTCGAGGCGCGCCTCCGCGCGACCGACGATGACTGAGCCCGGGCTTGAGATCACCCGCGTCTTCGACGCGCCCCGCGAGGAGCTATGGCGGGAGTGGACGGAGCCCGAACGCTTCGCCGACTGGTACGGCGGCGCCGAGGCCGAGTGCCCGCTGGAGATGGTCGAGATGGACGTCAGGCCCGGGGGGAAGTGGCGGCTGACCATGTACTTCGGCCCCGAGCGCCGCGAGATCCAATGGAGGGGCGAGTATCGCGAGGTGGTCCAGCCGGAGCGGCTGGTGCTCACGATCACCGACGAGCCCGACGGGGACGCGCGGGAGCTGGTCACCGTCGCCCTCACCGACGTCGGCGACGGGCGGACCGAGATGGTGATGACCCAGAGCGGCGGCGGGCTGACGCCGCCGGGCTACGAGGCGGCGGCTCGCGGCTGGGGGAAGTTCTTCGACCGGATCGACGAGCGCCTGGCCGCGGCCTAGTCGAGCTGATCGGCTTGCGGCTCGAGCAGACCGTCCATCTGGGCGATGGCCGCCCGCAGACCCTCGACCTCGCCCATCCTCTCCCGCTGCTCCATGTCCTCGCGGGAGTCGAACGCCGACTGCAGCTTCATCCGGGTGCCGCCGGCGCGCTCGCTGAGCCCGACCCTGACCGTGTTGACCGGCATATCCGCGAGCGGCATCCCTTCTGCGTCCGCGAACGCGTCGGTGAACTCCAACCAGGTCGGCGGATCGACCGCGGCGACCCGCCACGTGCCCCACGACCTCTCGCCCTCAGGGCCGGTCATGAAGAACGTGACCTCGCCGCCAGGCGTGAGGTCATGCTTCTGGACGCTCGCCGGGTGAGTCGGCGGGCCCAGCCAGCGTTCGAGCTTGCGCGGATCCGACCAAAGCTCCCACACGTGATCGATTGCAGCGTCGAAATCGGCGATCAGGGTGATCATGAGCCTGTCGTAGTCCCTGTCGACGCTGGTGACGCTCATCCGGTCCCCTCGGCGAGCAGATCCGACATCCGGCCGACTCGCCCGCGCCACGTCGTCTCGAGCTCCTCGAGGGCCTGGCGCGCGCGGCCCACCGCGCGGGCGTCGGTGCGGACGAGCTGCTCGCGCCCACGCCGCCGCTTGCGGACGAGGCCGGCCCGCTCCAGCACGGCGACGTGCTTCTGCACCGCCGCGAAGCTCATCGGATAGACCTCCGCGAGCCGCGAAACCGACGGCTCGCCGGCGGCGCAGCGCTGAAGGATGTCGCGGCGCGTCGGGTCGGCCAGGGCACGGAACACCTCGTCGACGGCCTCCTCCGTGAACTCACCTACAACCATATGGTTGTAGGTTACTCGACGAGACCACACGCCAAAACAAGGAGGCGCAATGTCCGCAACCGTCCTTTACATGTCGACGTCCCTCGACGGGTTCATCGCCGGGCCTAATGAGACACCGGAGAACGGGCTCGGCGACGGGGGGCATCGCCTGCACCAATGGTCGCCGAATCCGGACCCTGACCGCAAGGTGACCTCGGGCTACCTCGCCGGCGTCAACCGGCAGGTACAGGCCGAAGCGATGGCAACGGGGGCGGTCGTCGCCGGCCGAGGGACGTTCGAGCCGGCGGGTGGCTGGGACGGCGACCACCACGATGGTGTGCCGATTTTCATCCTCACACGCCACGACCCCGACGATCTGAGGCAATGGCCGCTCGTCAGCTACCTGAGCGACGTCACGAGCGCGATGACTCAAGCCAAGGAGGCGGCGGGCGACAAGAACGTCATGGTCCAGGGCGCCGGAACCGCGCAGCTCGCGATTGCCGCAGGCGTCCTCGACGAGCTCGAGCTCCATGTCATCCCGGTGCTCTTCGGCCAGGGGCGCCGTCTGTTCGAGGGCCTTGCGGCCGAGCAGATCGAGCTGGAGCGCACCCGCGTACTCGAGGGGGAGGGCGGCGTCACCCACATGCACTACCGGGTCCGGCGCTGAACCGGGCGCGGCCGGTGGGCATCCTCGCCGCCCGGTGCCTACAGTCGGACGCCGCAGAACCCACCGGATCACTCCGCGATCAGAAACGCCAACAGGAGCGCCCCCTTGAACCGTCCGCATCCCAACACCGTCTGCGTCGAGGCCGGTAGCCACAACCCCACCGCCGGTGACCCGGTCAGCGAGCCGCTTCATCTCTCGACCACCTACCGCCACGGCGGCGACTACGAGTACATCCGCGAGGCGTCGCCGACGATCGAAGCGTTCGAGCGCGCGGTCGGCGCGCTGGAGGCTGGACAGGCGGTCGCATTCTCCTCCGGGATGGCAGCATCGGCCGCGGTGCTCGACGGGCTCGCCCCCGGCTCGCGGGTGGTCGCCCCGACCGTCGGCTACAAGGGCGTCCGGAGGCTGCTCGCCGACCGCGACACGGTTGGCGCGCTCGACGTGTCGTACGTCGACCAGACCGACACGGCCACCGCGATTGACGCGATCGGCGATGCGAAGCTGGTTTGGGCCGAGTCGCCGAACAACCCGCTGATCGGGATCACCGACCTGCGCGCGCTCGCCGACGCCGCCCACGAGCGCGGTGCCCGGCTCGCAGTCGACGCAACCCTGGCGACGCCGCTACTGCAACGCTCACTCGAGCTCGGCGCCGACTTCGTCGTCCACTCGGCGACCAAGTACATCGCCGGGCACTCCGACTCGCTGCTCGGCGTCGTCGTCTGCGCCGACGAGGACGGTGCCCGGGCCCTGACCGCGCGCCGGGCGATGACCGGCGCCGTGCCGGGGCCGTTCGAGACCTTCCTCGGCCTGCGCGGGATCCGCACCCTGGCGCTGCGGGTCGAGCGCAGCCAGGACAACGCCGTCGAGCTCGCCGGCCGGCTCGCGGGCCACCCCGCCGTCTCGCGCGTCCGCTATCCCGGGCTCGACGACGACCCAGGGCACGAGCTCGCCACGCGGCAGATGAGCGGGTTCGGGGCGATGATCGCGTTCGAGGTCGGCGCCGGCTCCGAGGCCGCCGACGCGGTCTGCGCCGGCGTCGAGCGGATCGCCAACGCAACCAGCCTCGGCGGGGTCGAGACGCTGATCGAGCGCCGCGGCCGCTACCCGGGAGAGGGCGAGCACGTGCCCGCGAATCTGATCCGGTTGTCGGTCGGTTGCGAGCACGTTGACGACCTCTGGGATGACCTCGAGCGTGCGCTCGACGGGGCGTAGGCGCCGAACGAGCGCGCGGTCGGCTGGCGAGCGCCACCGGTAGGGCGCATCGGTAAGCCGAAATCAGTCGGGTGCCCGATGTGGGCCCCCTGGCTTAGACGTAGCTTCGCTCGAGCAATCGATCAGGAGGTTCTCGTGAGCTATGTAAGAGGGATAACGCACCGGCGACTAACCGATCGCCGGTCAAGGATCCGCGTGTGGCTCGTCGTCGCGGCGGCCGCTGCCTCGCTTGTCGTCGCCCCCGCGGCGATCGCCGACTCGGCTCCGGATCTGCCGCGCGGGATCATGGGCGCGACGAATGAGACCGCTGGGGGGACCGCGCAGCGCACGCCAACCGAACTCTCGCAGAGGGTCGAAACGCTCGCACCTTCGGGGAACGCCGGCGAGGGCTTCTCATGGGCGGACGCCGCCGTCGGGGCAGGCGTTGCAATCGCCGGGTTCGTCACCTTGACGGGCGCCTCGCACGCGATCCGGCGCCGCAGCCGTCCCGCACCGCGGCCGGCCGTCTGATCCACGCACACCATCCGACAGGAAGCGCCACCGCGGCATCGCCGCGGGGGCGACTTCCGTCCCCATAAGGAATCCATGCGGTGACGCAAAGGGCAGATAATGATCCCGTTGCTATGCGTGTCTCCAGCCCCGTTTTCATCGGTAGAGGCGAGGAACTCGCGGGACTCGAGGCGTCCCTGGAGCGCGCGGTCAGTGCACGGGCGCAGACGGTGCTGCTCACCGGTGACTCCGGTGTCGGCAAGACACGACTGCTTGGCGAATTGCGCCGGGGCGAGGGCGGAACCCGCGCTCGCTGGCTCTCGGGTGATTGCATCGCCGTCGCCGAAGGTGAGCTCCCGTATGCGCCGATCATCGCGGCCCTGCGGGCCGTTGTCGGCGAGCATTTCGAAACCGGTCCGGAACTCGGTCGCTTGGTGCCCGCGCTCGGTCCGCCCGACACCCCGGCCGCGCCTGGCGGGGCCGAGTTCGCTCAGGGGCGGCTGTTCGAACAGGTCCTCTCGCTGCTCGTCGACCTCAGCTCCGAACAGCCGCTGGTGCTCGCGATCGAAGATCTGCACTGGGCGGATCGCTCGACGCGAGACCTGCTCTCGTTCCTGATCCGCAACGCTCGCGACCAGCCGCTGCTGCTGGTCTGCACGTACCGCAGCGACGAACTCCACCGCCGACATCCGCTTCGCCCGTTCCTCGCGGAGCATGAGCGCCTGGGCTGGGTGGAAAGGCTCGCGGTTCCGCCGTTCACGCGGGCCGAGCTCGAGGCGCAGCTCGCGGGGATCCTTGGGGCGCCAGTGGACCACGAGCTCGCCGCCCGCCTGTTCGAGCGCTCCGAAGGTAACGCGTTCTTCAGCGAGGAGCTGCTCGCTGCATCCGCGGCGGGCGACCAGCTGCTGCCGCCGACCATCCGAGACGCCCTGTTGCTGAGGGTCGAGGCCCTCTCGGCGCCGACGCAGGAGGTCCTCCGCGCTGCTGCCGCCGCCGGTAGGGAAGTCAAGCATCCGCTGCTGGCCGCGGCGGCGGCTCTGCCTGAAGCGGAACTGACCGCGGCGCTGCGTGAGGCGGTCGCGCACCAGCTCCTGATCCACGATCCGGAACGCAATGCATACGCGTTTCGCCACGCGTTGCTCGCCGAGACAATCCTCGCCGACCTGCTCCCTGGCGAGCGCACCCGCCTGCATCTGGCGCTAGCCGAAGCGCTCGCCGCCGACCCCACCCTCGCGCCGGAAGCCGCCGGGAACGCGGCCGCCGAGCTCGCCTACCACTGGCGCGCCTGCCACAGGCCAGCGGAGGCGTTGGCCGCGTCCGTGGAAGCGGGCCTCGGGGCGGAATCGAGCTGCGCCTTCGCTGAGGCCAACCGCCAGTTCGAGTCCGCGCTCGAGCTCTGGGAGAGGGTCGTCGAGGCGGAAAGCGTCGCCGGAATGGACCACGCGGCGATTCTCATCCGGGCGGCGCAGAATGCCAGCCTCAACGGCGAGGCGCATCGCGCGGTGGCCCTGGCGAGGTCCGCGGCCGCCGAGACCGATCCCGCCGCCGGCTCGATGCGGGCCGGCCTCGTCCGCGAGCGGCTCGGAGAGTTCCTCTGGCTCGCGGGCGACTCCGAGGAGGCGATCGAGATCTTGCGCGAGGCTGTCGACCTGCTGCCTGCCAAGCCGCCGACGGCCGAACGAGCTCGGGTGCTCGCGGCCGAGGCGCGAATCCTGATGCTGCACGGGCGCGCCGGCGAGTCGCGCGCCCGCTGTGAGGAGGCGATCTCTATCGCCCGCGCCACGGGGGCACGCGCCGAGGAGGGACACGCGCTGAACACGCTCGGGTGCGACCTCTATATCGCCGGAGAGCGAGCCGATGCCATCGAGCGCCTGACCGAGGCGATGCGAATCGCCGAGGAGTGCTCGCAGGCGGATCTTTGGCGGGCCTACGCGAACCTCAGCGAGGCGCTCGAGCACGACGGTCGCCTCGAGGAGGCGGTCGAGCTCGGACTCGACGGCGCCGCACTGGTGCGATCGCTCGGCCACCGAAACTGGCGCGCCTACATCCTCGGTCAGGTCGCCTCCCAGCTTGTTCGGCTCGGCCGGCTCGACGAGGCGGAGCATTTCGCCAACGCCGGCCTGGAGGGCCCGATCGAGGGGATCGACACGGCGATCCTGCGAAGCGTCAGGGCAGAGATCAGCCTCCACCGCGGAAACCGCGCCGACGCCGAGCGGGAGGTCAAGCGCGCGGTCAGCGCCGCCGGCCCGACGACCGACTTGATGATTCGCGCGATGCTCGCCGATCGGCGGGCGCTGGTGGAGGTGGTGGGTGGTGACCCCGACCGGGCGGCGGCCGCGGTTGACGACGCCATCGCCGCGATGGACGAGGGCGAATACCTCTTCTACACCGCCCGAATGTATGCGCTGGGGGTACGCGCCCACGCTGATCGCGCCGATCGCGCCCGAGCCCTAGGCGACGACGCTACCGTCGAAGCGGCGAGGCAGTCGGGAATCGCAATCGTCGAGCGCCTTCAGCGACTCCTCGATCCGGCGAGCTGGCTCGGGTCCCCGCACCCCGAGTCGGCCGCCCGTGGTGCGCTCGCCGCGGCCGAGCTGGAGCGGCTCGAGGGCGCCCCGGAGCCGGCCCTATGGGCCGACGTCGCCGACCGGTGGGCTGAGCTCGGCTTCAACCTCGAGATCGCCTATGCCCGCTGGCGACAGGCGGAAGCAGCACTGGGCGCCGGAGCCGCGAAGGCCACGGCATCGCAGCCGCTACAGGAAGCGGCACGGCTGACCGAGGACGCAGGGGCGTCGCTGCTCGGCGCAGAGGTCCAGGCCCTCGCCCGCCGCGCGCGGATCGAGCTCGGCCGCGGGCGCGATTCGCCGGCGACCGAGCCGCCGGACGTCGAGGCCGACCGCTTCGGCCTCACCGATCGCGAGCTCGACGTGCTCGCGCTCCTGGCCGACGGACGTACCAACCCCGAGATCGCCGAGGCGCTGTTCATCTCGCGCAAAACCGCCAGCACGCACGTCTCCCACATCCTCGCCAAGCTAGATGTGCGAAGCCGAGTTGAGGCGGCCACCTTGGCCCATCGGGTCGGCCTGGTGCGGGAAGAGAGCGGCTGATCGGGATTCGAACCTACCGAAGGATCTTGCAGACGGCGAGCCGCTGAGCCTTGCGGATCAGCTGTGAGACCGTCGGCGAGCCCTGGCCGGGCACGATCTGGGCGCTGACCGCGAACACGACCGACTTGCGACCGTTGCCGTTGCTGGCGGCGAACATCCGGTAGCCGGGGAACGAGCCGGTGTGGCCGAACACGGTGCCGCAGTCCGTGCGATACCGGAAGACGCCGAGGCCCGCGTCGTTCTCGCCGGGTCCGGGCGGCGACGAATCGCCCGAGACGAAGCTGCGCTGGAGGCTCCGCGTCGCGCCGCTGAACAGCCGAGCACCCACAAAGGCGCGGAAGAAGCGCGCGATCTCGGCGGGCGTCGAGACAATGCCGCCCGAGGCCCAGGCGCCCGACGGACTCAGCACCTCGCTGACGTCGTCGGGTGGCTCGCCCGGCTGGATTTCGTAGCCGTGGAGGTAGGGCTTCGGCATCGCCGGCGTGATCGGCAGGGTCGTCTCGGTCAGGTCGAGCGGCCTGTACACGTAGTGCTGCAGCAGCTGGTCATATGACAGTCCGGTCGCGCGCTCGGCGATCAGGCCAACGGCGATGTTGTCGGTGTCGGAATAGTGGTAGTTCGAACCCGGCGGAAAGTCGAGCCGCTCGTCCCGGACGTAGGCGAGGAGCTCGTGCGGGAAGAGGTGGGCGCGCGGATCGCTCGTGATCCTGTCGATGAACGCCTTGGTCTGGATGTAGTCGGGCAGCCCGCCCGTGTGGTGAAGCACCTGGCCCACCGTCGCCGAGGTCGCCTTCGGAAGCAGGTCGGGGATCCATTCGCCGAGCGTGTCGTCTAGCGAGAGGAGGCCGCGCTCGACCAGCGCCAGCGTTACCGCTCCGCTGAAGGCCTTCGCCACGCTCGCGATCCGCATGTGGTCGTGGGCGGTGGGACGACGCCCGGTCTTCACATTCGCAGTCCCGCGGGTCAGGAACTCGCGCCCATGTCCGGTGCGCATCAGCACCGAGAGTCCGGGCGGGCCGGCCTTGGCGTCCACGATCCGGTCGAGCACGCGGTTGAGCTTGCGGTCGACGGGGGCTGCGCCGGCGGACGGCGCGGCGACGAGCGCGACCGCCACCACCGTGAGCGCGACCAGTGCTGCCCCCCTGGCGAACTTCCTCCCTGGCGCCACGGGCCAACCATATAGCCGCGGATGATCGCCGCCGGTACGCTCGCCGAATGGGCATCCGCGATCCGGAGGAGCTCGAGGCCGAGGGAGCCCCCGCCAAGCCGCCGATCGCCGCGGGGACGGCGATGGGCCCGGTGCATCTCACGGTGGCCGACCTCGACCGCTCGATCGGCTACTACGAGCACTCGGTCGGGCTTTCGCCACGCGCCCGCCGGCAGGGCACGGTGTCGCTCGGCACGCCGCAGCGAGAGCTGCTGGTCCTGGTCGAGGAGCCCGGGGCACACCCGTCCGCACGCCACACGGGCCTCTACCACTTCGCCCTCCTGCTCCCGGAGCGCGCCGACCTGGCGCGCTGGCTCGCGCACGCGGCGTCGGACCGGGTGCCACTCACCGGGCTCTCCGATCACTTCGTCAGCGAAGCGATCTACCTCAGCGATCCCGACGGTCACGGGATCGAGATTTACTGGGATCGTCCGCGCGAGACCTGGGAGGGCCAGGTCGGCGAGCGCCTGACCACGATGCCGCTCGACGTCGACAACCTGATGGCCGAGCTGTCACAGGGCGAGCGCTCACCGTTCGAGGGCCTGCCGGCCGCGACCGTCATGGGCCACGTCCACCTGAAGGTGGCCGCGATCCCGGACACGGTGGCCTTCTACCAAGACGTGATCGGTTTCGACCTCATGGCCGCGCTCGGCCCCCACGCCGCCTTCCTCAGCGCGGGCGGCTATCACCACCACCTCGGCGCCAACACCTGGGAGAGCGCCGGAGCCCAGCCGCCCCCACCGGGCAGCGCCGCGCTGCGTTACGCGACCATCGTCCTGCCCGACGAGGGGGACCTCCAGCCCATAGTCGAGCGCGCGCGATCGGGCGGGGTGCCGATCGCCGAGGAGCCGGTCGGCCCGCTGCTTCGCGATCCGTCCGGAAACGGCCTGGTGTTGGCGACGGCCTAGGGGATCTCGGCGCAGACCACTAGGCCCGTCGCCGCTTCAGCACCCACCCCACGACGAGACCGAATGCCAGGTGGTCGGCCACCTGAGGTACGGGGCGCAGCGTGCGGATGCGCGGGAATCTGCGGCCGATCACGCCGAGGTCCAGCCCGGCGATCGCGAGACCGGCGGCGGCGCCGAAGGGAAGCTCGCGACCGCGAGGAGCTACGAACGCAATGCCCCAAGCCCAGCCGAACGAGAGCGCCAGATGGACCGGGATGGCCGCGAGCAGCAGACGTCCGCGCCGTGTCTCCCCGGGCAGCAGGATCGAGCCGGCGGCCTCGGACGCTTCCAGCAGGTCGCCGCCGCGAAGCAGCGCCACGGCCGTTGAAGGGGCGCCGGCGAGAACGGCCGCCCATCCCCCGGCGGCGATTCCGTCGCGGAGCGTCCCGCGTGGGGTGTTGACGCCGACAGGTTCGCCCGGCCGGACGATCCGCACCGGCGGTCCGCTAGAAGTGCTGTGGCGGCTTGGCGGCGATCGCCTCGACCAGCTCGCCGGTCTTGCCCTCCGAGGCATGGGTGGCAACGTCGGCCTCGGTGATGATGCCGGTCAGCCGCTTGTTGTCGTCCATGACGCACAGGCGCTTGACGGCCTGCTCGCGCATCATTCTGAGCGCCTCGTCGAGCGACGCGTCGGCGGCGATCCAGTGCACCGTGCCCTGGGCGAACTCGCCACACGAGGTGCCGGCTGGATCGCTGCCCTGGGCGAGCGCCTTCACGACGATATCGCGGTCGGTGAGCATGCCCTTGAGGCGGTCGTCATCGCCGCAGATCGGCAATACACCGACATCGAGCTCCGCCATGCGCTTCGCCGCGTCGAGCAACGTCTGGTTCTCGCCGATGCACTCACAACCTTCGTGCATGGCCTCACGGACCGTGCCTGCGGGGCCATCCGCCATTGCGATACCTCCTCGCTTGCCGTCGGGATACCAACCCTATTAGGGTCGAGGTCCCGAGGAAAGGATTCGACTAGCGAGGAGGGGAAGCCGCGATCGACAGCGACCCGCGCAGCACCGACCCGCGCCCTGCGGCGCTGTCGTTCGTGACAACCGAGCACTTCGTGCTCCAGGGGGCCCGCGCCGCGACGATCGCCGAGTCGAACGGCCGGGCGAATATGTTCCTCGCGGCGGTCTCCGGCGGTCTCGTCGCCCTCGGCCTGGTCGCGACCGCAAGCGACTTGGGAGCAGCGTTCTACGGGTTCGGCCTGGTCCTCCTCCCTACCCTGGCCTTTGTCGGGCTGGTGACGCTCGAGCGGACACTTCAGACCTCGATCGAGGACACGGAGTACGCGCGCCGGATCGCCCTGCTGCGCACCTACTATTTCGAGCAGGCGCCCGAGATCGCCCCCTACCTGCTGAGCGTTCCACCGGCGGAGCAGCTTCATACAGGGCGGGTGCCCGGCGATCGCTGGCAGGGATACCGGACGGTCGCCGGCATGGTCGCTGTGATCACGGCCGTGCTCGCCGGGTCGACCGCGGCGCTGGCGGCGATCCTGATCTTCGATCACTCGCTGGCCGCGGCGGTGATCTCCGGGGCCGCCGTCGCCGTTCCCGTCCTGATCGCGATGATCCGACACCAGGATTTGGCCTGGTATCGCGCCGCCGCCGAGCCGCTCGGACCCGACGAGGAGTGACGGTCACGTCTTTCGATATGTTCGGCGCCTGGACGCAGGCACGGAAAAGCCGCGCATCTTCCTCGGCTCCTCGGGAAAGCAGGAGAAGCTTCTCAAGGCACTGACGCGCGGACTCGAACCCGTTGCGCGTGTGGAGCCCTGGACGACCTCGTTCAGTCCCGGTACGACGACATTGCAGCGGCTGCTCGACCTATCGCGTGAGGTCGATTTCGCGGCGTTCGTGTTCGCGCGCGACGACTGGACGAGCGACAGCGCGCCGACCTCCGATGCGCCTGAGCCCGGCCAAGCTGCGCCGCGCGACAACGTCGTCTTCGAGGCCGGGCTGTTCGGCCGCGCACTCGGGCTGCGCCGGACGTTCATCCTCCACGCGAGCGGCGCGAAGCTTCCCAGTGACCTCCTCGGTCTCACTACCGTGCGCTACGACCAAGCGGCGACCGCCAGTGAGATAAGACGCGTCAACCAGAAGCTTCGAGAGGCGATCGAGAGCGAGGGCCGGATCGCGCGGATCGAGGGCGCCTGGTGGCAGTTCTCCCTGACGGAGCGCACCGCTGACGAGCCTTCGGTCGTGAGCCTCTTGCGCATCTGGCGAGACCGCGGCGGGGCTTTGGAGATAGCGGGTCGCGGATGGCAGGAGGACGGCAAGCTCTCTTCGCGGTACTGGAGCGAGGCGACCAAGGAGAGGTCCGACCCTTCGGGTCTCTTCTACTACTGGAACGGAGAACGGCCTCGGGACCCCAACGCGCCTCAGCTCTACGGAACGGGAGAGATCCTCATCGAGACGACCGATCGCGCGGCCGGGTACTGGATAACTCGATCGGAGAGCTCGCCGGACCTCAACGCACGAACGGCCGGCATCTACATGCGCGCCGACGCTGGGGACTTGGCCATCCTCGATGGAGACGACGATCGCCGGCGTGCCGAGCTGATTGCCGAACGGCTCGACCGCTGGAAGTCGGTCACGAGCTCCTGACTCAGCGCCCACCACCGGATCCCGGCGCTTTCTAGCTACGCGCCGGGCGCCTCGTAACGGATTTGCCCGGCCTTGCGCAGGGCATCCATCGTTTCGTCGACGGTCAGGAGGACGGTCGTTTCGAACGAGTTCAGCCCACCGCCACCGCTGATCGCCAGCGCAACCGCGGCCATGGACACGTTGTCGGGGGCCTCCCAGAGGTTGTAGCCGTCGTGGGTGCCGAAGGCGTACCAGAATCCGTGGAGCTTCCCACCGATCGATTCGATGTACGACTGGGCGGCATTTCCGCGATCCTCGGGATTGCCGATGAGCCTGGCCCAGGTCTCCGGCGTGTAGCTGAACCTGGATAGGTAGAGCGGCATCGTCCTCCCTCTCGTTCGCCAAACCGCCCGAGTCGCCCTCGGGCGTCGAAGTATGTATCACGGTCCACGCTCCCAACCGGCGCACCTGGGTCATCGCCACAGGCATCGCCGCTCAATCTGCCCGTTTTCGGGCCAGCCGGGGGCGTAGGGTTTGCAGCCGCGTGAGCGCTGCCCGAGACGTCACACCGCCCGACGAGCGGGCATCTGTCGCGGTTGTCACCGATAGCACCTCATACCTGCCGCGGTCGCTAGTCGACCGCTGGGCGATTCGCGAGGTCAGCCTGTATGTCGGCTGGGATGGTGACCTGCAACCCGAGCATCGCTATGACGACCTCGATGCCTTCTACGCGCGCCTGCGCGATTCGCCGACGTTACCGACGACCTCGCAGCCCTCGGTCGGGGACTTCGTCGCGTGCTTTGAGCCGCTCGTCAGCACGGGCCGCGACGTCGTCTCGATCCACCTGGCCAGTGGCCTGTCGGGGACCTGCGACGCTGCCACGGAGGCGGCGCGGGTTGTCGCTGAGCATCCCGGGCACGTAGAGGTGGTCGACAGCAAGACCGGCGCCGGCGGACTCGGGTGCCTGGTCGTGGCAGCCGCCCGCGCGGCCGAGCAGGGCGCAGGCCTGAACGCCGTGGTCGGTGCCGCGCGACACGCTCGTGAGCGACTCGAGCTGTTGTTTTGTCTGGACACCCTGGAATACCTGCGTCGCGGCGGACGCATCGGGGCCGCACAGGCGATGCTGGGGACGGCGCTTCGGGTAAAGCCGCTCCTCACGTTCGGCACCGAGATCACCCCCGTCGGCCGCGTCCGAACAAGGCGCCGGGCGTTAAGGCGAATGGGCGCGTACTTGAATGAGTTGAAAGACGCCGGGGCGACAGACTGGATCGTGCAGCACGCCCAGGCCCGGAGCGACGCCGAGCAGTTGGTCGCCGAGGGCACCGCGATCTTCGGCGGCGGGCCGCTGTTCTGCACCCAGGTGGGCCCGGTGCTCGGCGCCCACCTCGGCTCCGGAGTTCTCGTTGGGGGCGTCGTCCGGGACCCGCTCGTCGCGCAGGCAGGACCGAGGGCTTAATT
>Ga0126307_10000187_pt1 | contig 39244 bp, 34 predicted proteins | sample Plot28_FD_89955 | JGI IMG/M metagenome (GOLD analysis project Ga0126307, IMG submission 89955) | Serpentine soil microbial communities from UC McLaughlin Reserve, CA, USA - Plot28 | ecosystem: Environmental > Terrestrial > Soil > Grasslands | place: USA: UC McLaughlin Reserve, Lake County... | reverse complement strand
TAGAAGAAGGTAGATTCTGAGAAACACGTATGCAGTGTAGTGCATGGATGATCCCAAAGGATAGGGATGGGGGGCCCTACGAACGGTTCAACGGTATCGACTTCGCCACTACATCTGATGACCCAGAATAAGTATTCGCCCCGATGAATACCAGGATGGTGTCTCAGACTTAGGCTACTCCTCACTCTTGGTCGTGCGCACGCGATCGGCCAGAACCCCGGCGTCGAGACCTACTCCCTGCCTCCATTACCCAGTCCACGTACCCCTGGCAGCCCCCGCATACAATCTGCGGGAAACTTCATGAAGATGCTGCTCAGGTACAGGATTACTCCGCTCGCGGCTGTCGCGGTTCACAGACGCGCCCAGCTCTCTAGAGCCGTTCGAGGGCATGTTCGAGGTCGGAGATCACATCGTCAGCGTGCTCGATACCGACCGAGAGCCGCACCAGGTTCTCCCCGACCCCGAGCCGCTCCCGCCGCATCGGCGAGAGCTCGCGGTGTGAGGAGGTGGCTGGATGGATGGCGAGCGTATAGATATCGCCTAGGGACGGGGCCTTTACGCAGAGCTCCAGCGCATTGAGGAACGTGAAGGCCGCCTCACGACCCTCGGCAGCGAGTTCGAAGGAGACGAGGCCTCCGGTATCCGAGAGTACGCGACCGGCGGTCTCGTGATCCGGGTGTGCCTTGAGCGAAGGGTGGTTGACCTTCGCCACTTTCGGATGGGAGGCGAGTCGGGCGGAGATCAGGCGCGCGTTCTCGCACTGCTGGCCCATCCGCAAGGGCAGCGTCTTGAGGCCGCGGTGCGCGAGCCAGGCCTCGAAAGGGCCGAGCACGCCCCCGACGAGCTTGCGTAGTTGCTCTACGGCGGCGGCGTATGGCGGACCCGCCGCGACCACGCCGGCGGTCAGGTCGCCGTGCCCCGATATATACTTGGTCGCGCTGTGGACGACGATGTCCGCGCCAAGCTCCAGGGGCCGCTGGAGATAGGGGGTGCCGAACGTGTTGTCAACGATCAGGGCCGCCCCGGCGGCGCGGGTTATCTTGGAGATCTCCGGAATATCGGCGACGCGCAACAGCGGGTTCGAGATGGACTCGACGACGACGGCGCGGGGCTTTAGCTCGGCGACCTTCTTCTCCACCGCCCCGAGGTCGTAAGCGTCGACGAAGCGGGTCTCGACCCCGCTCGCGCCGAAGACCTGGACGAGCAGCGTCGCCGTCGAACCGTAGAGCTGCTCGGCCGCAAGGACCGTGGCCCGGTCCGTCAGTTCGGCCGCCGCGAGCGCTGCATGGGTGGCCGCCATCCCCGAGGCGAAGGCGAAAGCCCTGACCCCGGCTTTCGCCTCCGGGGCCTCGAGTGACATGAGAGCTTCCTCGAAGGCGCGGACGGTAGGGTTGTCGTAGCGGGCGTAGCTGTAGCCCTGTTCCTCTCCGCCGAGCACGCGGTCCGTCGTCTCGATGTTCGGGTGGGAGAAGGTGGTAGAGGCGTAGATCGGCGTCGAGATCGGGTAGAAGATCCCGTCCCTGCCTTCCTTCGCACCGGCCCTGTGCTCCCCAGAGTGCACGGCGCGGGTCTCGAAACGTCTCGGCCGCTCCATGGTGGCCTATACTAACCTACCACGGCGCGCCCTTGATAGTGCGAGAGCCGCCCTAGCTAGTGAAGGCGTGTATCTGCTCGGCCATGTCGGGATAGGACTCGACCAGCGCCTCGATGTCCCGATGCTCTACGTCCGGGGGCTCCACCCCGGGCCACTCCGTGCTGGCCAGCAGTGCGTAGTTGGCGCCTGACCCCAGGCGTGAAGTGTGGAAGGTACCCCCCGGGACTAACAACTGCGGACGTTCGCCCGCCGCCAGGTCGGAGCCCACGGTCGTCACGGCGCCCGTGCCGTCGGGGTAGAGCATCAACACCTCGAGCGGGTCACCCAGATAGTGGTGGTAGAGCTGATCGGAGCGTATCCTGTGCATGACGATCTGGGCGTCCGGGGCGACCAGGAAGTAGAGGGCCGAGCCGTATGGACGGTCACCCTCGTAGGCTTGGGGCAAAGCTCCGGCGGGGATCTTGAGTGGACTGCGGTAGGTCTCGGCGACGAAGCCGCAGGTGGGGTGGGGCTCGAGCCCGAGCATAGCCTTGACCTCATCCGCCGTCGGGCGTGTCCCTAAGTCCATGGTCTCCTCCTTCGAGAACACTCTCTTCGGCCATGAGAGAATCTTCACGCATCTTACGAAAGTCTACTCAGATGGCCGGAAGAAAGTTCGCTCCCCGGCGTGTTGTGCAAGCGGAGGGGGATCCTCTACTTCGCCGGGGAGCCTGCTCGCATTATCGGGCCAGATGTGTTAAGGGGTGGTAACGCCCGTGTATCGATTTGGTTACGACGCAGGTTATTCTATAGGCTCGCCGACTTCCCGCACTCCCGTCGCGCCGCTCGGGCGCATAGTCTGGAATGGAACTTACTCGTTCAACTGTATCAGGGCGAGCCTCAGGTCTTCTGCCATCCCGCTGTGGCCGTGCCTCTCGGACTGGGAGATCCCCCTCTCGTAGGCGGCACGCGCCTCATCTTTGCGCCCGAGCTCGGAGAGCACGTTGCCGAGGCGCGCGTAAGCGTTTCCTTCGTCGTCGGCGTGTATGGCCAGGTAGCGCTCCAGGACCGCCGCCTCGTCTTCATTACGTCCGGCCTTCTCGTACTCGTTCGCCAGCGCCAGCAACCCGGTCGGGTTATCTGGGTTGTCGGCCAGCATCCGCTCGAAATAATCTATCCTATCTTCCATGAAGATCCTCCCGTCGGCCTTCGTAGATGCCAGTATATAAGCACTTCAGCGAATCAGCATTTCAGCTAGTTAGCAATTCAGCACTTCAGCTTTGTTTGGGAGCGACATGGGTTCGTTTTGCTCTTCGGTAGATAACGCCCCGCATCGTTTGCCACCGGGCCTTACTGTGTGTTGGAGCTTCGCTTGCAAGAGCTTGCTGACCAGCTGAATTGCTGACGAGCCGCCCGCAGGGCGGCGTGCTGACATGCTGACATTGTGGGGTATCATAGGAAAGATCAAGATGTTTGATTGCTTTGCAAGAGCGTCTTGGGGGGATGCCCGCACGGGGTGTGGGGCCTCCTCGCGAGGTGCTCGGGCCAAAGAGGGTATCGTCACGTGAGGGTGTGATCCGGTTGGAGAGAGAGACGAACAACCAGTTTTTCGGGCCGAACCTCGGCTACGTATTGGAACTCTACGAGAACTACAGGGAGGACCCCGACTCCGTCGACGAGCGGACGCGGGGGTTCTTCGAGTCGTGGAGCCCGCCGCGGGTGGGTACGCCGGGCGCCGACGGGCAGCAGGTAGCCCCCGAGGTCGATGTCGAGAAGGCCGTGGGAGCTTCGAAGCACGTCAGGCACATAAGAGACTTCGGGCATCGGGCCGCGAGGCTCGACCCCCTTGGGAGCGAGCCGCCAGGAGACCCGACACTCGACCCCACCTTCTACAGGATAACGGACGAGGACCTAGAGACCCTGCCCTCGCTGATCATCGGCGGACCCATTGCCGAGCGTACATCCAACGCCCGTGAAGCCGTCGACGAGCTACGCAGTATCTACTGCGACACAACGGGGTACGACTTCGGGCACGTCCACGACCCTGAGGAGAGGTTCTGGTTGCGCGAGTCCGTCGAGTCGGGCCGTTTCCGCAAGAGGATGGAGGGAGAAGACGCAAAGCGGCTCCTCCAGGGGCTCACCAGGGTGGACGCCTTCGAAAAGTTCCTCCATAAGACGTTCCTGGGCCAGAAGCGATTCTCCGTCGAAGGGAACGACATGGTCGTTCCGATGCTGAACAGGATCATCCGCTCCGCCGCCGACGTCGGCACGTCAGTGACCACCCTTGGCATGGCGCACAGGGGGAGGCTCAACGTGCTCGCGCACGTGATGGACAAGCCCTACTCCAAGATCTTCGGCGAGTTCCAGCAGCCCGAGAAGGGCGAGCAGGCCTCGGCCGCCGGAAGCCGCGGTGATGCGTGGGTTGGCGACGTGAAGTACCACCTCGGCATCAGGGGCTTCCAGCTCGCGGAGGAGGAGGCCGACGAGGAGGTCTTCATCCACCTCGCCCCGAACCCGAGCCACCTCGAGCACGTAAACCCCGTCGTCGAGGGGATGGCCCGCGCTTCGCAGGTGGAGCGCCACGAGGCTGGACCACCACGTCAGGACGTCGAGGCGTCGCTGCCCATCCTGCTGCACGGGGACGCGGCGTTCCCCGGCGAGGGGGTTTCGGCAGAGACGCTCAACCTGAGCCGTCTGCCCGGCTACAGGACCGGCGGCACCATCCACATCATTACCAACAACCAGCTGGGGTTCACGACGGAGAGGCAAGACGCCCGCTCGACGACCTACGCCAGCGACCTGGCCAAGGGGTTCGAGATCCCCGTTGTCCACGTCAACGCCGACGATCCCGAGGCGTGCCTGGCGGTGGCGAGGATGGCCCATGCCTACCGCGAGAAGTTCAACAAGGACTTCATGATAGACCTCGTCGGTTACCGCCGCTTCGGCCACAACGAGGGCGACGAGCCGGCCTACACGCAGCCGCTGATGTACGAGACCATCCGCGACCACCCTACGGTGCGCGAGATCTGGGCCCGAGAACTCGAACGGCGCGGCGTCATAGATGAGGGCGAGGCCGGGGCGATGTTCGAGGAGACCATGGCAGAGATGGCCGAGGTCCAGAAGAAGCCCTCTGACGAACTGAGTGAAGAGGACTTCGCTACGGACGATCTGTACACGCCGCTGGTCAACATACCAGAGACCGCCGTCGCCGCGGACAGGCTCACCGAGCTGAACTCGGCGCTACTCGAGACGCCGGAGGGTTTCACCCCGAACTCCAAGCTAGAGCGCCTCTTTCAGAAGAACCGCGGGGATCTCGACGACATAGACTGGGCGCACGCGGAAGCCCTGGCCTTCGCCTCGCTCCTTGAGGACGGCACCCCGATCCGGCTCACGGGGCAGGACACGGAGCGCGGGACCTTCTCCCAGCGCCACGCCGTGCTCTACGACGCCGGGACCGACGAGCGCTACATCCCGCTCCAGAACCTCCCCCAGGCCGAAGCTTCGTTCTCGATCTACAACAGCCCGCTCTCAGAGATCGCCGTGCTCGGCTTCGAGTACGGTTACTCGGTCAACTCCGAGGACGCGCTCGTCCTCTGGGAGGCGCAGTACGGGGATTTCGCCAACGTCGGGCAGCCGATGATCGACCAGTTCATAGTGAGCGGGCAGGCGAAGTGGGGCCAGACCTCGGGGCTGGTGCTGCTACTTCCGCACGGCTACGAGGGCCAGGGACCCGAGCACTCCAGCGCGCGCCTCGAGCGCTACCTCCAGCTAGCGGCCTACGAGAACGTGCGCATAGCCAACCTCACCACGGCGGCCCAGTACTTCCACCTTCTTCGCGCCCAGGCCGCACTCAAGGACATCAAGCGTCCCCTCGTCATCATGACGCCGAAGAGTCTCCTCAGGCACCCGATGGCCGCCTCCAAGCTGGAGGACCTCTCGGAAGGCGCCTTCCAGGCCGTGCTCGACGACGAAGGGGCGCGCCAGAGGGCAGAATCCGTCGAGCGTCTGATCTTGTGCTCGGGCAAGATCTTCACGGAGCTCGCCGGAAGCGAGTATCGGGAGGAGGCCGTGGACACGGCCATCGCCAGGATAGAGCTCCTGTACCCGTTCCCTGAGGACAGGGTAAGGGAGGTGCTCGACGGGTACCCGAACCTGCGGGAGATCCTGTGGGTCCAGGAGGAGCCGCAGAACATGGGTGCCTGGACGTTCGTCGAGCCGCGGTTGCGCAAGCTCGCGGGCGACGAGTTGCCCGTCCTCTACGTCGGCAAGCCCCCGCGGCCAAGCCCCGCCCAGGGCTCTGCCAAGTTCCACAAGCAGGAGCACGCCGCCATCGTGAGGGACGCTTTCGAAAACGTCGGACAGGATCTTGATGAAGAGCAGGCCGTGGAGGAGACGCACCTACGCGCCTCCGCCCCGAGCGAGTAAGAGAGGAAGAGTGAGTAGTGGCTGCTGAGATACACGTTCCCGAGCTTGGGGAGTCGGTCGCCGACGCGACGGTCGGGCGGTGGCTCAAGCAAGAAGGTGAAGCCGTAAAGTCTGGCGAGGCGCTCGTCGAACTCGAGACGGATAAGATCAACTTCGAGGTCGAGGCCGAGCAGGACGGCGTCCTCCAGTCCATCTCCAAGAACGAGGGCGAGACCGTGAACGTCGGCGAGGTCATCGGCACACTGGGCGAGGGGGACGGCGCCCCCGAGCAACCCGAAGCCGACCAACACGAAGAACAAGAGGAGCAGGCCGAGCAGCCCGAGTCCGAGGGTGAGGACTCAGGAGACGAAACGTCCAACGGCCACAGGGACGCCGGGGACGGCGCCGGCCGCGCATCACCGTCGGTTAGGAAACTTGCCCAGGAATACGAGGTCGATCTCGCCGAGATCTCAGGCTCCGGTTCTGGCGGGCGCATCACCCGCGACGATGTGGAGCGTTTGATCCGCGAGCAGTCCCGCACCGCGGCCCCCGAGAAGACGGAAGAACCCGAACGTGATGGCAAGGGCGAAGCGCAGCCCGCGCCGGCCGTCTCGGAGGACGGCAGGGCGGATCTGGAGGAGCGGGTGCGCCTCTCCCGCAGGCGCCAGACCATCGCCCAGAGGCTCGTCGAGTCGCAGCAGACAGCGGCGATGCTCACGACCTTCAACGAGGTCGACATGAGCGCGGTCATGGAGCTCAGAAAGCGCCGCAAGGAATCCTTCCAGGAGCGGACGGGCGCCCGACTCGGCTTCATGAGTTTCTTTACCAAGGCGGCCATCGGTGCGCTCAAGGCCTTCCCGAAGGTCAACGCCGAGCTGCAGGACAGCGAACTCGTCCTCAAGAAGTACTATGACATAGGCGTTGCCGTCTCCACGGACGAGGGTCTCGTCGTCCCCGTCATCCGCGACGCCGACCACAAGAACTTCGCTGAGATCGAACAGGGCATAGCCGACCTGGCCACGAAGGCCCGTGAGGGCAAGCTAACCCTCGAAGACTTGCGCGGCGGTACGTTCACCATAACCAACGGTGGCATCTTCGGCTCGCTCGTCTCTACGCCCATCCTCACCATGCCCCAGGTCGCGATACTGGGGATGCACAAGATCCAGGATCGCCCCGTCGTCATAGACGGCGAGGTCGCAGTCCGTCCCATGATGTACCTCGCGCTCTCCTACGACCACCGCGTCATAGACGGGGCCGAGGCGGTCAGCTTCCTGGTGCGGATCAAAGAACTGGTCGAAGATCCCGAGTCGCTGCTGCTCGAAGGCTAGCGAAGAACACGAACCGGGGCTCCTGAAAGGAAGCCGCTCTCTAACCGTAGACTTCTACTGCGGCGCGGATGCCTGGTGCCTGCGCCAACCTCGCGTCCGTCGTCACGAGCGGGGCTTCGAGGGTTTCGGCGAGCGCAACGTATGCCGCATCATAGACCGTGACGTTGTCCCGCAACTCCCACACGCGGGAGAGCAGGGCGGTGTGAGGGTAGCGAGTAAATCGCGCGGCCGAGAGCCGATCCAGCGCAAGGCGTGCCCGCGCCTGCGAAAGTTCACCGCGTAGGGAGTAGCGCCTCAAGATGCTCAACACCTCGACCTCGAAGAGGTGCGGCACGTGCAGATCGTCGTCCGACTCTGCCATCCGCTGCCGGATACGAGGCGCGCTCGAACCGAGGTTCAGCAACACGGCCGCCGCTGCTGAGGCGTCCAGGACGATCACCGCGGTCCGCTAGCCGAGGTCGCGGGGATCGTCGGCGTCCCGCATCCGGCGGATGATCACCTCCGGCGGCTCGTCCAGCTCGACCGGCTCGTCGCGGCCCACCATCTCTAACCACTCTTTCATCGTCGGCTTTGCCGCCACCCGCTCTATCTCAGAGAGCAGGTAGTCCGAGAGCGTCATACCAGCCTTCGCCGCCCGTACCTTCAGTGTGCGGTGGAGGTCGTCGGGAACGTTCCTTATCTGGATCATCTTCGACATGTGCAAGAGCGTAACACATGCGCTGCACATGTACGCAATCCTCCGGCGTGACAGGGCTACAATAGGCTGCGGAAGGGCAGCTATCCTGGGAGGAAGGTCTTGGATCTCCGGTCGGTGCAGAGGCCGCTGAAGAAGAAATACCGCAATGAGCCGGGCTCTTCCCGGATAACGCTCGAGGCCAAAGCGAGCCAGCAGGACACCCCGATCTCCTGCTCCGTGGATGTAGGCCGCGCTGTCTACGAAGCCGAAGCCCACGCTGGCGTAGGCGGCACGGGAATGGCCGCCTGTTCCGGAGACCTGTTACTCGGGGCTCTGGCGGCCTGTGCCCAGGTGACCTGCCAGATGGTCGCGGAGGCTATGGGAATAGAGATCGGGCGCATCGAGGTCACCGTGACGGGGGAGATGGACCTCGCAGGAACCCTCGGCATCTCCGAGGATGCACCCGTAGGCTTCGAGAGCATCCGCACCAGCTTCGACATCGTCGCGCCTGGGGCGACCGATGAACAGTTGGAGAACTTGCGCCACAAGACAGAACAATACTGCGTGGTGTTCCAGACCTTGGCCAACCCCGCGGAACTCCTGACGGAGTGGGCGTAGAGGATCGACTTGGACAGGCTCGTAGAACGGCTGCTCTCGGGGGACCGGCGGGCGCTGGCGCGTGTGATCTCGAAAATAGAGCGCGAAGACGAAGAGACGGCAGGGATAATCGCGGAGATCTACCCACAGACCGGTGAAGCCCTCACGGTCGGCTTTACGGGACCGCCAGGCGTCGGCAAGAGCAGCATCATCGCCAAGCTCATAGAGCTCTACAGGCAGGAAGACAGGCGGGTCGGGGTCGTCTCCGTCGACCCTTCGAGCCCTTTCTCGAAGGGTGCGATCCTCGGCGACCGCATAAGGCTCTCCGACCACTTCCTGGACTCCGGCGTCTTCATCCGCTCGATGGGAAGCAGGGGACACCTGGGCGGACTCGCCGGTGGCTCGCGGCTGGCGGCCATCGCAATGGAGGCGGGCGGCTGCGACGTGGTGATCTACGAGACCGTCGGGGTCGGGCAGGGAGAGGTCGAGGTCGCCTCCGCAGCAGACACGGTGGTGCTGTGCCTGCAGCCGGGGACGGGGGACTCGGTGCAGGCGCTCAAGGCCGGGGTCATGGAGATAGCGGACATCTTCTGCATCAACAAAGCGGATAACCCCCAGGCGAAGAACGCCGCCTCGGAGGTGCGTTCCATACTGGAGATCGGGCACGAACTCGATCCCGACCCCTGGTTCCCGCCCATCGTGATGACCCGCGGCGATACAGGCGAGGGCGTCCAGGAACTCAAAGACACCATACAGAAGCACCGTCAGTTCCTCGACGAGGAGGACAGGCTCGGCAAGAGGAGACGGGCCGCCCTGAGGGATTTCGTGGTTTCCTGGGCTACGAACCGCCTGGAGAAGGAGATGAACGAACGCCTCAACCGAGAAGATACGGAGCTAGTCGAGAAGGTCTACAACAGGGAACTCGACCCCATCTCTGCCTCGGATCGCATCTTCAAGGAAGTCTAGTTCTTTGCAAAGAGGCTTTGCCTCTTTGCAAGCATTCCAGCACTTCAGCATGTCAGCAAGAACAAGGAGCTGACATGCTGAAGTGCTGACCAGCGCGGTTTCCGGAAGGGTTCCTTCCGGAAACCGCTATCACAGGTTGGCAGGTATGAGTCGCTCGACGACCACGACGTCGCGCCATACTCCGTCGAGCCTGGCGTGTTTCTCGTGGATTCCCACCTCACGAAAGCCTAAAGTGAGCAGAAGCTTGCGGCTCGGCGTGTTCTCCACGAAGACCCGCGAGACGAGCTTCCAGAAACCGGCCTCCTCCACCGCTTCCATGAGGGCCATCATCGCAAGCGAGCCTGCCCCACGGCTCCGGGCTTCGCTGGCCGTGTACACGGAGAACTCGGCCACGCCGGAGTAGCACCCGCGGGGGCTGTAGGCCGACGTGTTGGCGAAGGAGATCACCACCCCCTCATCCTCCACCACCACGACAGGATGCCTCCCATCGAACCACTTCAGGATCTCGTGGGCCGTGCGCAGACCAGTCTCGAACGTCGCGATGCGCTCCTCGATGCCCTCGTTGTAGATGCGGGCTATGGCTTCCGAGTCTTCCGGCCTGGCTGCCCTGGACTGCACGACCGTATCCTCACCCCCTCTCTCGCCCCGACCCCTCTGGCAGAGGGGTTCAACGTGATTTCCTGCAGACCTTACTTGCTCGCCCCACACGCGCACAGTCCCTAGCCCGCGAGGTCAACCACCACGGGCAGCGCAGTGCGGCGCCAATTCTCCAGACGCCCTGGGCTGCTCTCGTACTTCTCGACGAGTAACCGGCGCGCCAGCTCGTCTTCTTCCGCGTCCCTGGCCTCACGGGCATGTCCGCCAAGACGCTCGTCCGCTATCTGGACCTCTACCTCAGGCTTGCGGCGGAGGTTCTTCACCCAGTCCGAGCGGTCGCCTCCACCCGAGAGCATGTACAGGGTGCCTGTCTCGGGCACGAGGGAGAACCAGATCTCGATCTCGTGCGGCAGGCCTGTCACGCGGCCCGTGGTGGTCAGGTAGCAAAAATCCTCTTCGGCGAGTTCGCGCAGATCAACCACAGGCTTCAGGCCACAGGCATCAGGGATGCTGGCGATACGGCCAGGGTAGGAGCGTCCATCACGGCGTCGTGAAGACCCCTTACCTGAAACCTGATGCCTGTAGCCTTCATTGCCTCAGCTCGACGCGACGGATCTTGCCGCTCGTCGTCTTGGGGAGGTCGCCGATGAACTCTATATGACGCGGGTACTTGTAAGGGGCCGTGTTCGCCTTGCAGTAGTCCTGGATCTCCTTCGCCAGCTCCTCCGACGGCTCGTAATCATTGCCGACGACTATGTACGCCTTGACTACGCTTCCCCAGTCCTCGTCGGGCAAGGGCACGACTGCGCTCTCGACGACCGCCGGATGCTCGATGAGTATGCTCTCGACCTCGAATGGCCCGATGCGGTAACCGGCAGAGAGGATGACATCATCCGAGCGGCCAACGAACCAGAGGTAGTCGTCCGCGTCCCGATAAGCCCTGTCGCCGGTCAGGTAGTAGCCGTCTCGAAAGACTGCCTCGGTCGCATCGGGCTGCTCCCAGTACTCTTTGAATAGCGCGGGTATGCGCCCGAAGAGGGCTATGTCACCAGGCTCGTCCGGCGGGCACTCGTTTCCTTCGAGGTCGACGACCTTCACGTCGCAACCAGGAGACGGTTTGCCCATCGAGCCAGACCGTACCTCGAGGCCGGGATAGTTGCCTACGAGCAGTGTGTTCTCCGTCTGCCCGTAACCGTCGTAGATGGTTATACCGTGGAGTTCTTTCCAGCGCTCGATGACCGGCGGGTTCAACGGCTCTCCGGCGGAGACGGCATGGCGGATGGAGGCGAGGTTCGCGCGTTCTAGTTTCGGGGTCTTGGCGAGGAGGCGGTACTCTGTCGGGGCCTGGCAAAGGACTGAAATGTCATAGCGCTCCATCAGATCCAGGCGCTCGGCAGGGTCGAAACCGCCCTCATGGAAGAAGATCTCCGTCCCCTGGCTCCAGGGCCCGAGGAAGACGTTCCAGATGCTCTTGGCCCAGCCCGTCCCCGAGGTGCACCACAGCCTGTCGCCCTCCTGGAGGTCGAGCCAGTACTTGGCCTCCATCCACTTGGCGTGCGCATAGCCGTGGGTGTGCAGAGCACCTTTAGGATGCTTCGTCGTCCCCGAAGTGTAGAGGATGAACGCGCCATCGCCCGCCGCCGTGTCCTCGGCCGTAAAGTCCTCAGAAGCCCCTTCCATCAACGCTTCGTAGGATTCCCAGCCGTCGCGCTCTGCGCCCACGGAGATAAAGTGCCTGAGGCCGGGGACATCCCCGCGCATCTTCTCGACCTCTTCGATGCCTTCCGGGCCCGAGATCATGGCCACAGAGCCCGAGTGCTCGGCCCTGAACTTCAGGTCGCCTGCCCTGAGCTGCGGGGCGCAGGGAATGGCGATGGCCCCCAGCTTCAAGAGGCCCGTCAGGACAACGTGCCACTCCGGAACCTTGCCGAGAAGGACCATCACCCTGTCGCCGCGCTCTACACCCATCTCTCGTGCCAGGTTGGCGAACCTGTTCGAGAGGACCGAGAACTGGGCGAAGTCAAAGCGGCGTTCTTCGCCGCCCGTTCCGAGCCAGACCATGGCCGCCTTGTCCTGCACGGCCCACCTGTCCACCACGTCCCGCCCGAAGTTGAACCTCTCCGGCGTCTTCCAGTCGAAGTTTGCGTACGTGCTCTCGTAATCCCCGACGTTGACCACGGTCACTCACCTTTCCCCAAAGGTACTCTTCCAGACACGCATTGTACTAAAGCGGGTTGGGGAGGGGCCGACGTCCCTCCCCAACCCACGCTAGTCAGCCTGTCAGCACTTCAGCATTTCAGCATTTCGTACCGACTCCGTTTGAAGGGGAGCGCGTTTGAGTTGGTTGCACGCCCCGAGGCTATCCCATACCCGTCATTCCCGCGAAAGCGGGAATCCATTACTCGGAGTAGGAGCCCCATGGGCGATAGCTGGCCCCGTCGTGCCGTTGGCGCGCACCCGGTATCAGTGAACAAAAAGCTGACCAGCTCTTATCCGTCTGCGACTGCCGACTCGGCGGCTGTCTTGCCGAAGACGAGGGCCGAGGCCAGGCCGCTCGTGTACCCGCCGACGGAGACCCCGCCGACCTCGACTCCCGCTGCGTAAAGGCCGGGGATCGGCCGTCCGTCCCTCTCGCGGAGTACCCTGCAGCCCACGTCTACGGCGAGTCCACCCACCGTGTGGGTTATGGAAGGCGCGACCTTTACGGCCACAAAGGGCGGAACACGCAAGGGCACGGCCGGAAGGCTCCTCGGTGGGGAAGGATCCTCTCCCGTGGCGATGGCGTTGTTGTAGTCCTTCAGGGTACGTAGGAAGGCGTCGCGGGGCACACCGCGCTCGGCGAGCTTGTTCGCCAACACCGTGAGGCTCGCGGCCTCGATAACGGTTCCTCCCGTGTGCCTGGCCGTCTCGACCATCTCTTTAGCGGTTCGCTCGCGCACGCGGCCTTCGAGCCCTGCGGCGTCGAGGATGTAATAGGCGTAGAGCCCGGGCTGGTGTACCGTGGCACGCGTCAGGGCCGTCTCAGACCAGTCCGCGCCCTCGTCGGCGAAGCGTTCGCCGCGGGCGTTGATCGCCACGGCGTAGCGGCCGTAGAGTTGGGAGACCTCAACAAACTGCTCGGGAGGAAACTCGGCCGGGGGAGCCGGCAGGTTACGGCCGTAGAACTCGTCGAGACCCGCGCTCGCTAGCGCGCCTTTGTGCAGCGCAGCCCGAAAACCTTCCCCCGTACTCCTCGGGTGCGCCCGTACCAATATCCTGCCAGCCCCCCCGATTATGTGGCGCCCGACCAGATCAGGATCGCTGGCGAAACCTCCAGACGTAAGGATCACGGCGTCAGCATCGTACTCCCTCTTCACTCCGGAGGACTGAGCAATCGCGCCGGTTACACGCCCCGCGTCGTCCTCGAGTAGCGCCTCGAAGGCATGGTTTGTGAGTATCTCACCTCCAGATAACTCTACACGCTGCACCAGCGCCGCGATCGTTCGTTCAGGGTCGAAGCGGGCGCCGAACGTAATGGGATTCCCCGTCTCGCGTGTGAGGAGCGTGCCCCCTGCGCCCTCCAGCCACGTCAGACAGGACCCGAGGCATTCGAGAATGAGCCTCTGGAGGGCGACATCCCCACCGGGCGCTTCCCTGCGGAAGGTCGGAAGGTCGGCATACGACCACATGTAGCCGCTGGAATAGACGAAGGATCCGCCGAGGTTGGCACCCTTCTCAAGCAGCGTGACCCGGGCACCCAGTTGCGCGACCCTCAAGGCGGCGGTGAGGCCGGCGAGCCCGCCGCCGGCGATGACGACGCGCATCAGCGGTCGTCTACGTCAGGGAGAACGTAGGCTTGTGCTCCACGTATTCTACGCTAACATCCTCAGGTCCGCGGATGAAGGCCGCGAGGGTGTTGGGCCCATCGACGAAGTCAGTGACCTCCAGACCCCGCTCCTCGGCCTCCCTGCGGTGGTCTTCGGCCGAATCTACCAGGCAACCGACGTGGAAGAGCATGCCTCCACCGTTCTCCTCAGGCGTGGAGTCGGTGAGGCGTATCAGGTAATCGCCCGCCTTCACGGTCGTGGCGTCGTCTCCTGGTGAGAAACCCATCTCGACGAAGGCGCGTGCCGATTCCTTGGGCGAACCGGAGCGCAGGGCGAAGCCTTCGAGGTCGTAGTCCGCGAACTCTCCTTCGCCCGGGACAAGGGCGAGCGGAAGCCCTTCAGGACCTGTAAAAGAGTATTCTCCGTCGCGGGATTCTTCGCCGGCTTCGCCGGGGAGCCTCGTCGCCGCGGCTTCAGGGTCGGCCACGCGTATGGTTATGCGTTCGATCTCCCCCGGAGAGGGTGTCGTGCCTTGCGGGGCGTCGAAAAGGGTGAGCTTGCCGAGCCTGCCGCCCGCTCCCACGAGGGTGTAACGTTCCGTGTGGTCCACGACGTGGAACCCGAGATGCGTGGTCAGGAACCTGGCGGCAGCGTCCCTGTCGTTCATGTAGAGGGCTATGTGATCCAACCTCCGTACCTTCATTTACTCTCCTTACTGATAACCGTTCTCCGCCGAGAAGATAGCACGTATAGTTATACGGGTATAAGCGTTCCGGCGGTTCACCCCGGCCGGGGTGAACCGCGCGTTCTCTCACCAGAGGGCTTAGACTATGGTCGTTGGTCACAGATACGGAGGAGTCGCATTGGAACGCACGGTAATCCTCGGGGCGGCGCGGACGCCCTTCGGCAAATTCGGCGGCGCATTGTCCCCCCTTGGCGCCCCAGAGCTCGGTGGGGCGGCGATCAGGGACGCAATAGACCGCTCCGGCATCGAAGAAGCAGATTTGCAGCACTCCATCTTCGGCATCGTGGTGCAGGCCGGGGTAGGGCAGATCCCATCCCGCCAGGCCAACTTCCAGGCGGGACTCCCTTTCTCGCTGACTACAGAGACCCTGAACCAGGTGTGCGCCTCGGGCTTGAGGAGCGCGACGCTCGCTGAGACTCTGATCCGTGCCGGCGACTACGACGTGATACTGGCCGGCGGCATGGAGAGCATGTCGAACGCGCCATATCTGTTGCCGAAAGCCCGCTGGGGGGCGCGCATGGGGGACATGCCCGCGCTCGATGCCATGATGCACGACGGCCTGCTCGACGCCTTCGAGCACGTCAACATGATCCGCTTCGGCACAGAAGGCGCCAGGAAGGTCGGTATCTCCCGCGAGGAGCAGGACGAGTGGGCGCTCAGGAGCCACGAGCGCGCCGCCGCAGCGACCGACGAGGGGAGGCTCGCCGAAGAGATAGTCGCCGTAAAGGTGCCGGGGAAAAAAGGACAGACGACCTACGTCGAAGCCGACGAGCCGATCCGGCGCGACACCACCCTGGAGAAGCTCGCCGCACTGAAGCCCATAGACGAGAACGGCACCGTGACCGCAGGCAACGCGCCAGGCGTCACGGACGGGGCCGGCGCCCTCGTGCTCTCAGGCGAGAGCTTCGCCGAGAAGCGTGGCCTCGAACCGCTAGGCACCTTCGCAGCGCACGCCAAAGTGGCCGAGGAGCCACCGAATTTGTTGACCGTTCCCGGAAACGCAGGGAAGCTCGCGCTCGAAAAGGCCGGTTGGAGCGCTGACGACCTGGAGCTCGTCGAGATAAACGAGGCTTTTGCAGGGGTCGCGATCTACTCCACGCGCATACTCGGCGTCGACCCCGACATAGTCAACGTCAACGGCGGCGCCCTGGCGCTCGGCCACCCGATAGGGGCGTCCGGCGCACGCATCCTGACTACACTCCTCTACGAGCTGCGGCGCAGGGGAGGCGGCAAGGGTCTCGCCGCCATCTGCTCCGGCGGCGGCCAGGGCGATGCCGTGCTGGTGGAGGCGTAGGGGCGGGTGCGGCGTTGGATCTGAACGAAAGTGGCAACCTGCTCCCCCACGGCGATAGTTCCCCACAGATCGCACGGTCTGCCTGGGTCGCACCAGGAGCCTTCGTCATCGGGGACGTCCGCTTGGGTGAAGAATCGAGCGTCTGGTACGGTGCCGTGCTGCGCGGCGACACGGAGCCCATCCGCATCGGGGCCAGGACCAACGTCCAGGACGGCTGCGTGCTCCACGCCGACCCCGGCTTCCCTGCGATCGTCGGCGAAGGCTGCGTCGTCGGCCACAACGCGGTCGTGCACGGGTGTGAGATCGGGGACAACTCTCTCGTCGGCATGGGCGCGACCATCCTCAACGGCGCGAAGATAGGCGAGGACTCCATCGTCGCCGCAGGCGCTGTCGTCCCCGAGGGCCGCGAGTTCCCACCCCGCAGCCTCATAGTCGGCATCCCCGCCAAACACATCGGCGACGTGAGCGATGAGCAGGCCGCGGATATAGCGCGCGGCGCGAACGAGTACGTCGAGCGCGCCTCAGCCCACAGAGAGTCGTTAGAGAGATTTGCAGCGGGTCAATGACCCGCTGCAAATCTCTCTGTCAGCTATCAGCCCTGAGCGAAAACAAAAGCTGACAAGCTGAAATGCTCGCAAATAGGTTTCAACCTCTTTGCGAACGGGTGGTGGTTTCCATCTCCTCGGGTAAGGCGTCAGGGGTCGTTATGAGGTTCCGGATCTCACGCAGCGCGACCGAGAGGGTGGAGAGGTCGAAGGTGCCGCTGGAGTTAATGTCTGCGAGGACCTGGAGGGTACGGTCCGCAGGTCCCTCGTTGGCTTCGACCCATTCCTCTATGCGTTCGTGGGCGGGTTTGTCTTCCGGGGTGTCGCCGAGTACCTCCTCGGTGAGCGAGGCGTGCTGGTTGTAGATGTCATCGCGCAGGGCCGAGCGTGCGAGGGTGCGCCAGCGGTTGTCGCGGGGGAGAGCCTCGATGTGGCGTCGCAGCCAGTGGAGCTTAAGCCTGTCGCCCAGGGTGAAGTAGACGGCCGCGGTCATTTCGAGTGACTCTCCCGTGGTATTGGCCACGTCGGTAATATCCAGCGCGGAGAACATCGGGCCGAGGTTCGCGGCCCGATGTGCCAGATCCGGCGGTACGTTCACGTCGGTCAGGCGCTTGGCCGCGTTTTCCACCGCTTCGCGGTCGCCGTCGAGCAGGATCGAAGGGATGAGTTTGGAGAGTTCCGCGGCGCCTTCGGAGAAGTGCGAGATCGTCGCCCCAACGTTCAGCGGCGCGCGGCGGTAGCGCAGCAGCCAGCGGGTCGCGCGCTCGACGAGCTTGCGGGCGTCGAGCATTATCCTGGTCTGCGCCCTCGCCTCGACCGTGTTATCCAGGGCTTCGACGCCGTCCCACAGGGTGCGCATGGAGAAGATCTCACGCGCGGCCATGTAGGCGCGCGCGATGTCGGGCGCGGCGGCCCCCGTCTCCTCGCCAAGCCTGAACACGAAGGAAGGGCCGTTCCGGTTCACCAGGCTGTTCGTGATATGGGTGGCCGTGATCTGTCGGTGCAGCCTGTGATCGTGGATCTGCTCCGAAAAGCGGTCTCTCAGGGCCGTCGGGAAGTACCTCTCCATCTCTCGCGAGAGCTGGGGGTCCTCGGGCGCGTCCGAGTCAAGTAGATCCTGGTATGTCGTGATCTTGCTGTAAGAGAGCAGTATGGCCAGCTCAGGAGCGGTGAGGCCTCTGTTATCGGAGCGCCGCTCGCCGAGCTCATCGTCGCCGGGCAGGAACTCCAGGCTGCGGTCGAGCCTGCCAGCGTGCTCCAGGGCGTGGATGTAGCGGGCGTGCACGTCGATCATGGGGTGTGCGAGCGCTGCGGCCTGGTTTATCGCCTGGGTCTGCTGGTAATTGTCGCGCAATACGAGGTTCCCGACCTCCTCGGTCATGCTCGCGAGCAGTTCGTTGCGCTGCTTCTCTGTCATGTCGCCGGCCTCGACGATGGCGTCGAGCAGGATCTTGATGTTCACCTCGTGGTCGGAGCAGTCGACCCCGGCGGAGTTGTCGATGGCGTCCATGTAGATCCTGCCGCCCGAGAGCGCGTACTCTATGCGACCCATCTGCGTGAACCCGAGGTTGCCACCCTCACCGACCACCCTGCATCTGAGCTCGTCTCCATCTACCCTTAGGACGTCGTTCGCCCTGTCACCGACCTCGGCGTTGCTCTCCGAGCTGGCCTTGACGTAGGTCCCTATGCCACCGTTCCAGAGCAGGTCGACCTCGGCCTTGAGCATCGCGTTTATGAGCTCGGTCGGCGTCATCGACTCGGCCTCGACATCGAGCATCTCGCGCACCTGCTCCGAGAGCGGGATGGATTTGGCCGTGCGGAGGAAGATGCCGCCACCCTCGGAGATGAGGTCCTCGTCGTAGTCCGTCCACGATGAGCGCGGGTGTCTGAAGAGGCGCTGGCGCTCTTCGAAGCTCTTCTCGGGGTCGGGATCGGGGTCGAGGAAGATGTGCATGTGGTTGAAGGCTGCGACTAGCTTTATGTGGCGGCTGAGGAGCATGCCGTTGCCGAAGACGTCGCCGGACATGTCCCCGATACCGACCACGGTAAAGTCCTCGTTCTGGATGTCGCGGCCGAGTTCCCGGAAGTGGCGGCTCACAGACTCCCAGGCGCCCCTCGCCGTTATACCCATCTCCTTGTGATCGTATCCGACGGAGCCACCGGAGGCGAAAGCGTCGCCGAGCCAGAAGTCGTACTCGGCCGAGATGCCGTTGGCGATGTCCGAGAAGGTCGCCGTGCCCTTGTCGGCCGCGACGACGAGGTAGGGATCGTCATCGTCGTAGCGCCTGACGTCGGGCGGCGGGACGACCTCGTCGCCCGAGATGTTGTCCGTTATATCCAGCATGCCCCGGATCAGGGTCTTGTAGCAGGCGACGACCTCCTGCTGAAGGGCCTCGCGGCCTCCCTCTGAGGGTGGGCGTTTGACGACGAAACCGCCCTTCGCCCCGACGGGGACTATGACGGCGTTCTTCACCGTCTGGGCCTTCATCAGGCCGAGGATCTCGGTCCTGAAGTCCTCGCGCCTGTCCGACCATCGGATACCGCCGCGGGCGACCTGTCCGCCGCGCAGGTGAACCCCCTCGGTGCGTGGGGAATAGACGAAGATCTCGAAGCGCGGTAGTGGCAGCGGCAGGCCAGGGATCTTCGTGGGATCGAGCTTGAAAGAGAGGTGCCCTTTGGGATCTCCATCCGCCGTGCTCTGATAGTAGTTCGTCCTGAGCGTCGCCAGGGTGATGTCGAGGAAGGAGCGCAGGATGCGGTCCTCGTCCAGGCTCACGACCGCCTCGAGGGCCTCTTCGATCTCCTCTTTCAAGCGTTCGCCCTCGGTCTCTGCGCTGCTTTGGCTCGACGGGTCGAGGCGGGCCTCGAAGAGATCGACGATGAGCCTTGCTATGTGCTCGTTGTTGACGAGCGCGTCCTCCATGTAGTCCTGGGAGAACGTCGAGCCGGTCTGGCGCAGGTACTTGCAGTAGGCCCTGAGGACCGAGATTTCACGCCACGTAAGGCGGGCGCGCAGCACGAGACGGTTGAAGCCGTCGTTCTCGACGGCGCCACGCCACGCCCGGGCGAAGGCGTCCTGGAAGATCTCCTTTACCTCGCCGGTCTGCAGTTCGTCGCCGGCCTCGTGGACGAGGCCGAAATCGTAGATCCAGACCGGAGGAGAGCCCGCGGGCTTGACCTCGTGCGGGCGCTCGTCGACGACCTCGACGCCCATGTCTTCGAGCAGCGGTAGTATCCCCGAGAGCGAGACCTGCTCGCCGAGCCTGAACAGCTTGAACCCGAGGAAGTCCTCTCCCTCTTCGATCGGGTGGTAGAGGCTCATCCCGAGGTCGTCCTCGGATCTCAGGGTCTCCATGCGCTGGACGTCAGTGACGGCCGTGCGGGGCAAAAAGCCTGCGCGGTAGCCAGGGGAGAAGGCGTCGCGGTACTTGCGGAACAGCTCTATGCCCTGCTCCTCACCGCACTGTTCGATCATGGCGTCGTAGAGGTTGTCCTGCCAGGAGCGCGTCGTCTCGACGATGCGGCTTTCGATCTCCTCCTCATCGTAGTCCGGTGTCTCCCCTGGCTTGGTGTAGATTATGAAGTGGATGCGCGCGAGCACGGACTCCGAGAGCCTGACGTTATACTCGACGTTGGCCCCATCGAAGGCTTCAAGGAGTATGTCCTGCATGCGTTCCCGGATCAGGGTGTTATAGCGGTCGCGAGGAACGAAGACGAGGCAGGAGAAGAAGCGCCCGTAGGTGTCGCGCCTGACGAAGAGCCTGACGCGCTGGCGCTCCTGCAGGTGGAGTATGCCCATCGCTATCTCGAAGAGCTCCTCCTTGGAGATCTGGAACAGCTCGTCGCGCGGGTAGGTCTCGAGGATCTCGACCAGGTCCTTCTCGTTGTGGCTCCCCTCGGGGAAACCGGAACCCTCCAGCACATAACGCACCTTGCGCCTGACGAGCGGGATTTCGAAGACGCTCGAGCTGTAGGCGGTGAAGGTGTAGAGCCCGAGGAACCGCCGCTCCCCCGTGACCTCGCCCGACTCATCAAACTTCTTGATACCGATGTAGTCGAGGTAGGAGGGCCTGTGCACCGTCGCCCGCGAGTTCGCCTTCGTCAGGTTCAGGAGCTTGGGCGTGCGGGCGAGCCTCCTCGCCTCGGGGGGCAGCTCGGCGAGGCTGTGGGAGACCGGCCCCGACTCCTTCTGCCTCAGGATGCCGAGCCCCGAATCCGGCACGGCGCAGAGGGCTTCTTCGCCGTCTTGCGTAGTCAGGTCGTACTCGCGGTAGCCTAAGAACGTGAAGTTGTCGTCGTCGATCCACTCCAGAAAAGCGCGGGTCTCGGCCAGGTCCTCAGGCTCGAAGTCGGGCGGATTCTCTTCGAGCACGGAGACTATCTCCCTGGCCCTCTCGCGCATCTTAAGCCAGTCCTCGACGGCCGCCTTCACGTCGGCAAGGGTCTTCTCGATGGCCTGCTTCAACTCCTCGAGCACCTCTGGCTCCGTCTGGCGGTCCACCTCGACGTGGATCACCGACTCGGTGATGGCGTCTTCCTCGTCTGTGTCGGGCGGGAGCACCTCGATTAGCCTGCCTTCCGCGTCGCGGCGCACCTTCATTACGGGGTGGAGGATCATGTGTATGGCGTAGCCCTGACGGTTTATCTCCATCCTCGTCGAGTCGACGAGGAAGGGCATGTCGTCGTTGACCATCTCTATGACGGTGTGGGTCGACTGCCAGCCATGCTCCTCGAACTGAGGGTTGTAGATCCTTATCTTCCATTCCCCGGGCTCGCGCCGCCCCGCGAAGCTCCAGTGGGAGAGAGCTGCCCCGTAGGCGTCTATCGGGGAGCGTTCCTCCAGGTCCGCCGCGTCGACCCAACCGTAGTACTGACGCGCAAATTCCTCTACCTGCGGTGCCTGATCCTCCGGCATCTGCTCCCTGACACGGGATACGACCTTGTCGAGAAGCTCATCCTTTATCAGCATCAGCACGCCTCCCTCGGCGGTTCCTTTAAGTGGGGATCATTGTAGCCCAACGCCCCACTCGCCTTCGAAGATCCTGGTTCGCCGCCATGCTTGCTATAGTCATGAGCACAAACCCCCAGATTCCGGAGGATCCCATGAACTTCGCACTCAGTCCTCAACAGCAAGACATTAAAGAACGCGCGAAGGAGTTCGCCGACCGCGAGCTCGCGCCCCGCGCCGCCGAACTCGACAGGGAAGACCGTGTTCCTTTCGGGACGCTGGAGAAGATGGCCGAAGTCGGCTTCATGGGCCTTTGTGTGCCTGAGGAGTATGGCGGGGCCGGGACGGATTTCCTCTCCTACTGCCTCCTGATCGAGGAGCTCAGCCGCGCGGACGCGGGCGTCGGCGTAACGCTGGCGGTCCATACGAGCGCGGGCACGCTGCCTGTCGTGATGTTCGGCACGGAGGAGCAGAAGGCGCGGTGGGTACCGTCGCTGGCGGGCGGGGAGAGGATCGGATGCTTCGCCCTCACCGAACCCGAGACGGGATCCGACGCCTCCGCGATCCAGACTCAGGCCGAACGGGTCGAGGGCGGCTACTGCATCTCGGGGCACAAGCAGTGGGTAACGAACGGACGGATCGCTGGGACCATGATCCTCTTTGCCCGCGCCCCCGAGGGCGTTACGGCCTTCGTCGTCGGAATGGACGCAGAAGGGATCTCCTTCGGCAAACACGCACAGAAGATGGGGGTCATCTCCGCGACCACGGACGACGTGCTCCTCGACAACGTCTTCATCCCGGAGGAAGATCGCCTCGGGGAGGAAGGGAAGGGGCTGCGCGTCGCGCTAGGCACGCTTGACACCGGCAGGATCGGGATAGCCGCACAGGCCTTGGGTATAGCTGAAGCGGCGTTTGGCCACGCCACGCACTACGCCCTTAGGCGAACCACGTTCGGGAAGCCGATCGCCGAGCACCAGGCGATAGCCTTCAAGCTGGCAGACATGCAGACGAAGATTAGGGCGGCCCGTCTCCTCGTCTACGAGGCGGCGTGGATGAAGGACCGGGGGGAGCGCCACGCCGAGTCGGGAGCCCGCGCAAAACTCTACGCCTCCCAGATCGCGAACGAGGTAGCCTACGATGCGGTCCAGGTCCTTGGCGGCCGGGGATACATGAAAGACCATCCAGTCCAGAGACACTACAGGGACGCGCGGGTAACGGAGATCTACGAGGGGACCAGTGAGATCCAACGCCTCGTCATCTCCCGCGCCATCATGAAAGAACATGCCGAGTCCCTCGAAGACCCTGGCGGCGTCGAACAGTCGCGGCCCGTAGTCGGGTAAGGACCCGCTTATGCTACAGTCTTGGCGCAGGGGTTAGAGACACAGGAGGAGCACACCTTGGATACCAGGAAGAGCGCGAAGGACCGCTGGGAGGAAGCGTACTCGAAGGTACCCGAGCGCGACGCAGAGTTCTCGACGATATCGGGCGTGCCTATCAAACCCCTCTACACCCCTGAAGACGTCAAGGGCGACTACGACGAGAAACTCGGCTATCCGGGAGAATACCCGTACACCCGCGGCGTCTACCCGAATATGTACCGCGGGAGGCTCTGGACGGTGCGCCAGTTCGCCGGTTATGGGACGGCCGCAGAGACCAACGCAAGGTTCAGATACCTCCTCGAGCACGGCCAGAACGGACTCTCCGTCGCCTTCGACATGCCGACCCTTATGGGTTTGGATAGCGACTCACCGCTCTCTTTAGGCGAGGTCGGCACGGAGGGCGTCGCCGTAGATTCCCTCGAAGACATGGAGCGCCTCTTCGATGGCATCCCGATGGGCGAGGTATCGACCTCCATGACCATCAACGCCCCTGCGATGGTCCTGCTCGCCATGTACGTCGTCGCCGCCGAGAAGCAGGGCGTCGCGCCAGAGGAGCTGGCGGGCACCAACCAGAACGACATCCTCAAGGAGTACATAGCCCAGAAGGAGTGGCTCTTCCCTCCGGAGCCCTCGATGCGCGTCTTCAGGGATATGCTCGTCTACGCCACAGAGCGCATGCCGAAGTGGAACACGGTCTCCATAAGCGGTTACCACATCAGGGAGGCCGGGAGCACGGCCGCCCAGGAACTCGCCTTCACCCTGGCCGACGGGTTCGCGTACATCGATGCTGGTATAGAAGCGGGCCTCGACGTGGACGAGTTCGCCCCGCGCCTGAGCTTCTTCTTCAATTCGCACATAGATTTCTTCGAGGAGATCTGTAAGTTCCGGGCCGCACGTCGCATCTGGGCCACGGTCCTCAAGGAGAAGTACGGCGCCAAGGACGAAAGGTCCTTGAGAATGCGCTTCCACACCCAGACCGCGGGCGTATCCCTGACGGCCCAGGAGCCCTACAACAACGTCGCTCGCACCGCTTTCGAGGCGCTCGCCGCCATCCTCGGCGGGACGCAGAGCCTGCACACGAACTCGCTCGACGAGGCCCTAGCGCTCCCGACGGAGGAGGCGGTGCGCATCGCCGTTCGCACGCAGCAGATAGCCTCCCTCGAGACCGGGGTGGCGAACACCATAGACCCGCTTGGCGGATCGTACTTCGTCGAGGCGTTGACCGACGAGCTTGAGCGCCAGGCCTACGACTACTTCAGGCAAATAGACGAGATGGGGGGCATGATCCGGGCCATAGAGCAGGGCTTCCCGATGCGTGAGATCTCCGAGGCTAGTGCCCGCTACCAGCGCGAGCTCGAAGAGAAGAAGCGCTACATGGTCAACGTAAACATCTACGAACCTCAGGACGAGCAAGACATCGAGCTCCACCGCGTCGACCCCGAGGTTTCAAAGGGACAGGTCGAACGCCTCACCGAACTCAAGAGGAAGCGTGACAACGATAGGGTCGAACAGTGCCTCGAGGAACTCAAGCAAGCGTGTCGGGGCGATGAGAATACGATGTATCCGATCCTCGAGTCCGTGCGGGCGTACGCAACGGTCGGGGAGATCAGCATTGCCATGCAAGAGGTCTTCGGCGATTACCGCGAGACGCCGGTGATTTAAGCTAGTCAGCACTTCAGCAAAAAACAATGAGCTGACTACCTGAAGTACTGACTAGCTGACCAGCGCGGTTTGCGGAAGTGTCCCTTCCGCAAACTGCTGAATAGCCATGCCAGGCCTTTGAACGGTTCATGTATCCGGCCCACAAGGTTGTGGGCTGGCTCTCGATACACGATCCTGGGTATAATTCACTTGATACACAAGCATCAAGTCGTCGGGAAGGAGTGTGGAGATGCAGGCCATGGTGGTTGACCTTCGGATCAGACCCGTGGACACGAGGGAGCTGGTACGTGTCTACAGGGATGAGGTGGTGCCTCTGGCCAGGGGGCAGAGCGGTTTCAAGGGCGCTTGGTTGCTCACGGACCCTGACACGGGGGTTGGGATCTCGATCACCCTCTGGGATACCGACCCTCAGGCGGGAGAGATAGAGGGCTTCTACGACGAAAAGGTCGAGAAGTTCGCCACGCTGCTAACCGAGACGCCGATTCGCAAACACTATGATTTCAACGTGATGGCGTAGGGGTATCCTGCGCAAGTCCGTCGGACGTTCGTACAATAGCGGAGCTTCGTGCGTTCTCCCCGACGCTTCGCCGGCATGCCGTAGATCCGCGCTGCCTCATGGAAGCATAGTATGCTGCACCCGGAGGTCATTGCCAGTTCGGGAGACGTCTGTGGTCTGCTAGAATCCGAGGAACGGGGGAGCGATTTCGGCTCCTGGCGTGGGGACCTTTGAGAAGAGGAGGAGGTCTATGGCTATTCGAGAGACCAGTGCCGACTACGAGGCGCTGGGGCTGGACGAGGACGACCTACGCAGGATGCACTACCACATGCTTCTCGCGCGGCGGGTAGATGAGCGGTCCTGGATCCTCAACCGCCAGGGCAAGGCAGCGTTCGTGATCTCCTGTCAGGGACAGGAGGGCGCCCAGGTCGGCGCCGCCTACAACCTGCGCCCGGGCAGCGACTACCTGTACCCCTACTACCGCGACTCGGGGATGACCATGCTCCTCGGCCAGACGCCCCGCGACCAATTGCTGAGCCTCCTCGGCAAGAAGGAAGACCCGAACAGCGGCGGACGCCAGATGCCCGGTCACTACAGCAGCCGGGAGCTGAACATCGTAACAGCCTCTGCCCCGGTCGGGATCCAGTACCCGCACGCCGCAGGCACGGCCCTCGCGTTCAAGATGCGCGGCGAGGACGGGGTCGTACTCGTGTGCGGCGGCGAGGCGTCGACCAGCGGCGGTGACTGGCACGAGGCTATGAACTTCGCCGGGGTCCACGACCTGCCCGTGGTCTTCCTCGTGGAGAACAACGTCTACGCCATCTCCGTCCCGGCACAATTCCAGGTAGCCGGCTCCATAGCGAAGCGGGCAGAGGGCTACGGCTTCCCCGGCCACGAGGTAGACGGCAACGACGTGCTCGCCGTCTACGAGGTAGCCAAAGAGGCCTTCAGGCGCGCCCGCGCGGGTGAGGGGCCGACCCTCATCGAGGCGAAAACGTACCGCTTGACCGCCCACTCCTCCGACGACGATGACCGTAGATATAGGGAGCGCGAGGAGATCGAGGAGTGGCGCAAGAAGGACCCCATCGTCCGCTTCGAGAAGTATCTCATCGAGAACGGCATCCTGGATGAGTCGGAGCGGGATGAGATCTCCGAGCGCATAAAGACGGAGGTCGCCGAGGCGAGCGAGTACGCGGAGAACGCACCCTTCGCGGACCCCGAAGACGTGCTAGTGCGGGTCTACGCGGAGGCCTAGGAGTGCCCATGGCGACGAAGAATCTGCTCCAGGCCATCCACGAGGGGCTCGCCGAGGAGATGCGCGCGGACGAGTCGGTAATGGTGCTCGGCGAGGATGTTGGCCGGGCCGGTGGTGTTTTCAGGGTAACGCAAGGGTTGCAGGAGGAGTTCGGGGCCGCAAGGGTGATGGACACGCCGCTGGCGGAGAGCCTGATCGTTGGCTCGGCCATAGGCCTCTCGGTGAACGGGATGCGCCCCGTGGCCGAGATACAGTTCGCCGACTTCATCCCGCCGGCATTCGACCAGATCATCAACGAAGCAGCCAAGTTTTACTACCGCTCGAACGGCGACTGGAACTGCCCGATCACCATCCGCGCGCCGTACGGCGTCGTGCCTGGCGGCGCCCTCTATCACTCCCAGAGCGTCGAGGCCTGGTTCTGCAATACACCAGGCCTCAAGGTGGCCGCACCGACCTATCCCGGCGACGCCAAGGCCATGATCAAGAGCGCCATCCGCGACCCCAACCCCGTCCTCTTCCTCGAACACAAACGCACCTACCGCCTGATCAAGGAGGACGTACCAGAAGACGACTACGAGGTCCCCCTCGGGGAGGCCCGCGTCCACCGCGAGGGGACGGATATCACGGTCGTCGCCTACGGCCTGATGCTCTATACGGCCCTCGAGGTGGCCGACAAGCTCGCCGAAGAACACAGCGTACAGACCGAGGTCGTTGAGCCGAGGACGTTGTATCCGCTGGACAAAGAGACGATCCTTGATTCGGCCAGAAAGACGGGCAAGGTACTGGTGATCTCCGAGGCCAACCTGACCGGATCTTTCTCGGGAGAGATAGCCGCCATCGTGGCGCATGAGGCATTCGAGTGGCTCGACGGGCCCGTGATGCGCCTCGGAGCGCCGGACGTGCCTGCCGCGGCTTTTGCAAAGCCGATGATGGACCACTTCTTGCCGTCGGCTGAGAAGATAGAGGCGGCCATGCTCGAGCTGGCGCGCTACTAGAGGAGGGTGCCTTGGCAAAACCGGTGACGATGCCGCAACTTGGTGAGAGCGTGACGGAGGGCACCATAACCCGCTGGCTCAAGGCCGAAGGCGACGAGGTGGAGATAGACGAGCCCCTGGCCGAAGTGGACACGGACAAGGTCAACGCCGAACTGCCCTCGCCGGTGGCAGGCACGATCGAGAAGTTCCTGGTCTCAGAAGGAACGACGGTCGATGTAGGAACAGAGATCGTGCTCGTCGCCCTCGCCGGGGAGAGTGACTCTCCGGCCGCTGACGCCCCGCCACAGGAGAACACGGCCGCCGACGCTCCTACAGAAGAGTTCCCCGCCTCGGGCACCGAAGCCCAGCCAGTCGCGCAAGATAATGAGAGAGAGCGTACCGCCGCCCGCGCAGACGGCGACGGGCGCGCCGAGATCGAAGACGCCGAGACCCTGCGTCTCACCCGCTCCTCACCCGTCGTTCGGCGTCTCGCCGACGAGCACGGTGTGGAGATTACAGAGATCCCAGGCACAGGCACGGGAGGACGCGTAACAAGGAAGGACATCGAGGGCTACATAGAGGAACGGGAGGAGCGCGAAGAATACGCGCCGAGAGCGCGGGAAGCCCCCGTGGAACCCGAGCCGGAGATCGAACGCGTGCCACTCTACGAAGGCGACCGCGTCGAGGAACTGACCGGCATCAGGCGTGCCATAGCCAACCGTATGTCCGTGAGCAAGCGCGAGGCACCGCACGCCTGGACCATGGTCGAGGCGGACGTGAGCGGCCTCGCCGCGCTACGCGAGCGGGAGAAGGCAGCCTTCACTGAGCGTGAGGGCATAAAGCTCACCTACCTGCCTTTCATAGTAGAGGCGGTCGTCGAAAGCCTCAGGGAGCATCCTGTGCTCAACTCCGTGTGGGACGGGGACCGCATAATCCTCAGGAAGCGGATGAACGTCGGCGTGGCCGTCGACCTCGAAGACGCCCTGATCGTGCCCGTCATCCCCGACGCCGACGAGTTGAATATCCTCGGCCTGGCGCGAAAGATCGACGACGTGGTGCGCCGCGCTCGCGCCCGCCAGCTCGGCACCGAAGACGTCTCGGGCGGCACCTTCACCGTCAACAACCCGGGCGCCCTCGGGAGTGTGGTCTCAACGCCCATCATCAACCACCCGCAGGCGGCGATCCTCTCGGCGGAAGCCGTTGTCAAGCGTCCAGTCGTCATAGACGACGCGATCGCCGTACGCAGCATGATGAATCTGGAGGTCTCCTTCGACCACCGTGTCCTAGACGGCGGAGCCGCCCTCAAGTTCCTGAACGCCGTCAAGCGGCGTCTGGAGGCATACGGGCCGGAGAGCGACATCGGCTGACAGATCGCCTTGCGGCATGGAGTGAGAGATGAAGTATCTCATGGTTATCGAACCCACCGAAACGGGCTTTTCGGCGTACTCTCCGGACCTACCGGGCTGCGTGTCGACCGGGACGACTTGTGAGGAGGTCGAACAGAACATGCAGGAGGCCATAGAACTCCACCTCGAAGGTCTGCGCGAGGAAGGCTATCCCGTTCCTGAGCCGAGCACCTCCTCGGCCTATGTCGAAGTAACGGCTTGAGGAAGCAGTGATGATGGGCCTCTTCTGGCTGGTTTGAGTTGACGGAGCCGGATGTCGAAACGGGCGCAGACGCCGGATTCCGACTTATGCTCGACGATGTATTGAACAACATCGACGGCGAGGAGCTCGTGCGCCTGACACGGGAACTCGTCCGTATCCCTAGCGTCTACCGCCCCGAAGAGCCGGATGGCAACGAGGCGCGCGTCGCCCGGTTCGTGGCTGACTACCTGGAGGGCGCCGGCTTCGATGTGTGGGTCGAGGAAGTGGCGCCAGACCGCCCGAACATATGGGCCGTGTGGGAGGGTGACCGGCCGGGGAAGACCTTGCTCTTCGAGGCGCACACGGACGTGGTGACGGAGGGTAGCGTAGATGACTGGGACCACCAACCGTTCGGATCGGAGCGTGTTGGCGGGAGTATCTACGGACGTGGGGCTTGCGACACCAAGGGGAATCTGGCCGCCGCCGTGATTGCTGTGTCTGCGATCAGGGAGTCGGGCGTCCCTTTCCCTGGCAGGCTGATACTCTGTCACCCCGTGGACGAGGAGGGGATGATGGCCGGGATCAAGGCGTTCATCGAGAACGGACACGCGAAAGGGGTGGACGCCGCCGTTATCTGCGAGCCCGAGGAGAACCAACTCTGCATAAGGCAGAAGGGTGCGCTCAGGGTCGAGGTTACCGTGCGCGGACGCATGGCGCACGGGGCCATGCCAAAGAGCGGCATAAACCCGGTTACGCGGGCTGCGCGTTTGGTCATCGCGGTCGAGGATCTCGAAAGAGAGGAGGTCGGGCGCCACGGCGAGGACCCGCTCCTCGGATCTCCGAGCCTCACGCCGACCATCCTGATGGGCCCAGGCTGCGGGGAACCCCAGATCAACGTGATCCCGGCGAGCGCTTACGTGGCCCTGGATATCCGCACGCTGCCGAATCAATCCCACAAGGAGCTGGTCGAGCGTCTGGAGAACATCCTCGCCAGGCTGGCCTCAGAAGACCCCGACTTCGACGCGATGCTCGAGGTGATCGAAGAGCGCCCGCCGACCGAGACCCCGAAAGACGAGCCGCTGGTCAGGGCGATGGCGAAGGCCTACGAACAACTGACCGGCGAGGAGCCGACTTACAACGGGGTCCCCGGCGCGACCGACGGCACGTTCCTGAATGCCTCGGCGGGTATCCCCATCGTTACGACGGGGGCGGGGGACCGTGAGATCCCACACCACACAGACGAGTGGGTGGATGAGGAAGAACTACTCACCACCTGCAAGCTCTACGCCGCGACGGCGATGTACCACGCCTACGGGGAGGAAGCCCATGTTTGATTACCGTTCGATGTTCGACCTGACAGGCAAGACGGCGCTCGTCGTCGGTGCCGGCAGCGGTATCGGCGAGGCCAGCGCGCACGGGCTCGCGGCCTTCGGCGCCCGCGTCGTGTGTGCCGATGTGAACAAAGTGGCCGCGGATAACACGGCCACAGAGATAGGCTCGGAGAACGGAGATGCCGATGCTATCGAGCTTGACATGACGGACCCGGACAGCGTACAGAGAGCCGTCGAGTCCGTGGGGGTTCCTGACGTACTGGTGAGTACGCCGTCCGTCAACGTCAGGAAGCCCGTGCTGGAGATTACGGACGACGAGTTCGACAGGATCGTCGATCTGAACCTGAAGGGGACTTTCCGCCTGATCCGGGACTTCGGACGCGGCATGGCCGAGCGCGGCTCAGGCAGTATCATCGCCTTCTCGAGCATAAGGGGGCAGGTCGTCGAACCGGGACAGGGGATCTACGCCGCGACGAAGGCGGGGACGGTGCAGATGCTCAGGGCCCTCGCCTCCGAAATCGGATCCCGCGGCGTCAGGGTCAACGCCATCGCCCCAGGCATCGTCGAAACACCCTTGACGGCGCAGATCAAGAACTCCCCCGACTGGTACGACTCCTACGCGGCCAAGAGCATCCTCGGCCGCTGGGCCATGCCGCACGAGATGGTCGGGATGGTCCTCTACCTCGCCTCAGAGGCAAGCTCCTACGTTACGGGCGCCTTTATGCTGGTCGACGGCGGCTGGACCGCCGCAGACGGACGCTTTACGCCGCCGCTTTAGAGGTTCGACACTTTGCGTGCAGATACTTCGGTCCGTATATAGTATTGCTGGTCCTTTAGTAGACGGCAGAAGGAGAAGAGCATGGCGGCGAATTCGGGGGGCGGTCGGGGAGGTTCGATCTTCAGCCTCGATGTCAGGCAGATCGTCATTGCCGGGATACTGGGAGGGATAGCGATCTTCCTCGGTGCGACCCAGCTCGGCTTTATCCCCGTGCCGAACGTCTCGGGCCGGGCGACCATATTGCACATCCCTGCTATCGTGGGAGGTGCTCTGGAGGGGCCCGTAGTCGGCGCCCTCGCAGGGTTTATCTTCGGCATCTTCTCCTGGTTGGACCCCATCGTGCCCCCTCTCAGGAACCCGCTGGTCTCCATCCTGCCGCGCATCCCCATAGGGATCGTAGCGTGGTTCGTTTTCGTCTCCCTGCGTAGGACGAGCGTCGACCTGGCCTCCGTCGTAGCCGGTCTGCTCGGTTCGTTCACCAACACTGTCGGGGTCGTCGGGATGGCCGTGCTCCTCGGTTACTTCCCGCTCGGGGTCTTCCTGATCGTGTTGCCCCAGGCGATAACAGAGGCGGTCCTCGCCGCCGTCGTCACGCTCGTGGTCGTGCGCGGAGTAATGCTCTTCCGGAGCGGGCGCACCACGGCCCCGGAGGATGAGTCGGACGAAGAACGCCGCTATTAGTCGGGGTACGGCGTGGGCGCGATGATCGAGCTAGATAACGTCTCGTTCACCTACAGGAAGGGAGAGCCCGACGCGGTTCCCGCGCTCAGGAACCTCGACCTGAAGATAGAGGCAGGACAGCGTGTCGCGATCATCGGCCACAACGGTTCGGGGAAGAGCACGCTGGTCAAGCTGCTTACCGCGGTTCTCTACCCGACGGAGGGTACGATCAGGATAGACGGCGTACCCGTGGACAGGGCGCACCAGTGGGACGTGCGGCGCAAGATATCCGTCGTCTTCCAGGACCCCGACGACCAGCTAGTGATGAACCGCGTGGTAGACGATGTGGCCTTCGGCCCGGAGAACCTGGGCCTGCCGCGGGACGAGATAGCAGAGAGGGTGCGCACATCGGTGAGTATGCTCGGCCTCGAAGGCATCGGCACTCGCCTCATCGAAGACCTCTCGCCAGGCCAGAAGCAGCGGGTCGCCATAGCCGGCGCCCTGGCGATGCGTCCTCTGTTTCTAATCCTGGACGAGCCGACCTCGCTCTTGCCCGTGCCCGTGGCGATGCGTCTGATCTCTACCGTCAGAGACCTCAGCGTCGGCGAGAATATGGGCGTCGTGCACGTCACCCACTCGATGTACGAGGCCGTCCTCTTCGAGCGCGTCGTGGTCATGGACGAAGGAAGTGTGATCCTCGACGGAAGCCCCGCCGAGGTCTTCCGAGACGTCGAGAAGCTGCGGGAGGTCGGCCTGGACGTACCGCTCGCCGCTAGCCTCGCACACCGTCTGCGCGCCCGCGGCATCCCGATCGAAGGAGATATCCTGAACACGGCCGACCTGCGCGCCGCACTCTCTGCCGCCGTAGACTCTTCGCGTTCCGGCTGATGCGGTCCGACGGAAGGCTCCCGATCCTCGAGTTGAAGAGCTTTTCCTATACCTACCTGGAGGGCACCCCGAAGGCGAGCGAGGCGGTGAGGGACGTATCATTCCGGATCCACCGCGGCGAGCGCGTCGGGATAGTCGGTGCCACCGAGTCGGGCAAATCCACCGTCGTTGACTCGTTCGCGCACCTGCTGCGCCTCGAGCCGGGACAGGTCTTCTACAGGGGCGAGGACGTGGCCGCTCCCGGCTATGATAAGGGCAGGCTGCGGCGTGAGGTAGGGATCTTGTTCCAGCAGCCGGACTCACAGATCATAGAAGACGTGGTCGGCGCCGATGTTGCCTTCGGACCGACCGCCGCGGGCCTCTCCGCCGCCGAGACCCGTGAGCGCGTCGAGGAGAGCCTGAACACCCTCGGGCTACCTTATCCGGATTACCGCCTGCGTTACATCCACGCGCTCTCCGGCGGCCAGCGCAGGCGAGTCGCCATAGCCGGGGTGCTCGCCATGCACACGCCCGTGCTCGTCCTCGACGAGCCGATGGCAGGGCTCGACCCGCGCGGCCGCAAAGAGCTTCTGGAACTCCTCCTCAAACTGCAGCGGGAACGCGAGCTGACCTTGATCGTCTGCTCCGCAAGCCTGACCGACGCGAGCCTGCTTTGCGACCGTTTTATCGTCCTGGAACGGGGCACGGTCGTCATGGACGGTCCCACGCGCGAGGTCCTGCGTGAGGCCGACAGGCTGGCCGAGCTGGATATAACCCTGCCCGAGCCTGTCGTCGGCGCCCGCGAGATGCAGAAGCTCTTCCCCGACTTCCCGGCCGAACTGCTTACCGAGGACGAGCTCGAAACCGAGCTGCTCGAGAGGTTGGGGGCCGAGTAATGCTCGAGCTGCAGCGTAACGTCATCTTCGGGCAGTTCGTCGAGACGGGCTCATTCATCCACCGGATGGACGCGCGCGTCAAGATCGTCGCGACGTTCGTGTTCATCGTCGCCTCGTTCCTGGTAGACGACTTCCTCGGTTTCGCCGTCGTAGTGCCACTGCTCGTGCTCATAGGCGTAGTCTCGAAGATACCCCTCGGATACGTACTGCGGGGCTCACGGTTCTTCATCGCGTTCCTCGTCTTCATCCTCGCCATCCAGGTACTCTTCTACCCTGCAGACGTGCCGGAATCGAGCTACCTGTGGCGGTGGGGGATACTCTCGGTCTCGACCGTGGGTCTCTACACGGCCGGCATCATCGCGCTACGCGTCATCCTTCTTTACTACGTCACCACCATGCTGATGCTGACGACCTCCCTCGTTGACCTGACGAACGGGTTGGAGCTCATCTTCGGCCCGCTACAACGCCTTAAAGTACCGGTCAACGAGCTGGTGCTCGTCTTCGTGATCGCCATAAAGTTCGTCCCGATCTTCATCGAGGAGATGGAGCGCCTCGCCCGCGCCCAGACGGCCCGCGGGTTCCCCTTCGACGAGGGCGGAGCACTGAGGCGGGCACGCCGCATCGGACGCCTGCTCGTCCCCATCTTCATCAGCGGCTTCGCCCGCGCCGACACCCTCACCATCGCCATGAACACCCGCAGCTACCGCGGTGGCCGCTACCGCACCAAGCTCCGCCAGATGAGAGCAAAACCCTCAGACTGGCTGGTCTTAGCGCTCGTTACGCTCTGGGTACTCGTAGCATGGATGGTTTAAGGCATTTCAGCGAGTCAGCACTCCAGCATTTCAGCTTTCGCCTGCGCGAGCCTTGACTGAAGTGCTGAGACCATATAGGGCGTGCACGCCCTATATGGTCTCCCTGCGGCGGCTCAGCTGTCCGTAGGGGTGTCCCGTGTGGAGGCGTTCCATCGAGCTTATGGCGGCGATGCGTTCCAGCGCCAGGGTGTCTGCGGCGATGTTGGTAGGAACGCCGTCGCGTTTGGAGATGGCGATGATGCGGCGTATCCGGTCTTCTATACACATGACGCGCTGGGTCGCGCGGCGCTCGTTATAGCCTTCCAGTTCGTCTGCGACGTTGATGAGGCCGCCGGCGTTTATGACGTAGTCAGGGGCGTAGAGTATGCTGCGTTCGGAGACCGCCTCGCCGTGGCCCGAGTCGGCGAGCACGTTGTTCGCGCTCCCGGCGACGATGCGGCACCGCAACTCAGGTATGGTCGTGTCGTTGAGAACGGCGCCCAGGGCGCAAGGGGCGAAGACGTCGCAGGGGACGGTCAGGATCTCATCTGGCTCGACCGCCTTGGCACCGAACTCCTCGACCACGCGCTCTAGGGCAGCCTCGTGTATGTCGGTGACGATCAGGTTCGCACCCTCTTGGTGCAGCAGGCGGCACAGGTAGTAGCCGACGTGCCCGACGCCCTGCACGGCGACGACCTTGCCTTCCAGGGAGGTCGTGCCGAAGACCTCCTCGACGCAGGCGCGCATCCCCTGCAAGACCCCGAGTGCGGTGAGTGGTGAGGGGTCGCCGGAGCCGCCGCGGGTGACGTCGACCCCGACGACGTGTGAGGTCTCGACCCTGATGAAGTTCGCGTCCTCCGTCGAGGTGCCTACGTCCTCGGCCACGATGTAGCGCCCGCCAAGGGTCTCGATGTAGCGCCCGAACGAACGGAAGAGCGCCTCGGATTTGTCTGTGTGCGGGTCCCCGATAATTACGGACTTCCCACCCCCGAGGTTGAGGCCGCTCGCGGCGGCCTTGTAGGTCATCCCCCTAGCCAGGCGTAGCACGTCCACTACGGCTTCGTCCTCGCTGGCGTAGGGATACATCCTGCAACCGCCTAGTGCCGGGCCGAGCGTCGTGTCGTGGATGGCGACGATAGCCCGCAGTCCCGTCGACTTGTCGTGGCAGAACACGAGCTGTTCGTAGCGGTACTCCGCAAGCTTCTCGAATACTCGCAAGCTCTATCTCTCCTTTCCCGATAAAGAGATTCCTCGGTGATGTCATTCTACTACCCCTCGGGTTCTAGAGCGGTTTGCTTGTGGGGGTGGTTCGCGAACCAAAGAGGGGCGGTTCGCGAACCGCCCCTACATATGAACCGCGGCTTCAGGATTCTGTTGCGGCGGGTCTCGAACCCCGGTTACGCCGCCTCCACCACAGGAGGCCACCGACGAGCGCGGGTGCGAGCCACCAGCCGAAGACGATGGCCGAGATGAAGGCCGTCGCAATGGCCCGGAGGACGCCGAGCGAGGCGCTCCATGCCCGCTCTGCGACGCTTCCAGGGTCCCAGGAAGGCTCGGGTGGTGGCGGGCTCGTGACGGGTTGGATGTCGAGGGTTATCTGGGAGTAGGCGGTGTGCTGATCCAGGTACTTTATCCTGCCCTCCACCAGCTCGATCTCCCCCCGAACACCCGTCAACTCGCGCTGGATCGAAAGCGCCTCCTCGACGTTCTCCGCCCTGTCATAGAGCCTCAGTAGGCTCTCTTCGGCGGCCTGGAGGTTGCGCTCGCGGGACTTGAGATCTACGTACTCCTCGGTCACATCCTGGCCGCTGATGGAGTCGGTCGTGACCTTCTCGCCCAGTCTCCTGAACTCGTCGAGCACCCTCTCGAACTCCTCGGAAGGGACCGAGAGCACGAGCTGGGCCGTGACGGAGTCTTCGCTCCTGTAGACCTGCGAACTGAGGACGCTGCCGCCGGCATCCGCGGCAGCCTGCTGCGCCCGTGCGGCGCTCTCGCGCACCTTCTTGGAGCGGATGCCGAGATTGGCGGTCTTGACGACCTTGAAGCCGAAGTCTCCAAGCGTGGCGGGATCGTCGGTCATGCCAACCGCTCCCTTGGTTGACTCGGCGAGATCCGACCCGGCAGGCGAGCCCGCAACGGCCGTCTCCCGCCCTGCTGATACCCCACCCTCATCCGGTTTCGTCTCTCTGTCCCCGCATGCCGCGAGGGCCAGAACGAGGAGTAAGAGCGCGCTCGCCCCAAGCGACTTCGCCACTAATGCAGAACGTAGAGCTTCCATACCATCCACCTCTCTCGGACGTGTACCTCCCGCGGAGCACCCTCCGCCCCGACGGACCATCTTCTGCCCAACCTACCCTCTGTACACTCCCAGGGCGGGATCGGTTCCCTAAGCGGGTTTTGGAAGGGTCTCCCTTCCAAAACCCGCGCTGGTCAGCTTTTTCTCCTGCTGACCAGCTATTAGCGTACCGATTCGGCGATGCGGACCGCTTGCTCATTCTGCAGGTTGGCCTCCAGGTGCAGCGCCACGCCTCCTTGCTTCCAGAGCAGGATGCTACCGGGGAGGTGCCGGCCCATCTCGGAGGGCAGGCTCCCGGCGGGAATCCAGTATCCTGGATGTCCGTCTACCGTCATCCTTTCGAGCTCCGACTCGACTGCGCCCTTTCCTGTGAGGTAAGCCGGCTCGACTTCGCCTGGCACTTCGGTCAGGATGAGGCTGAGTCCGGTGTCGGCGAGGGGTGGCAGCCCCTCCCTGTAGACGAGCACGACGCCGCCCTTCCTGGATGCTCGGAGGGTATAGATCTCGTCGGGCTTCCCGAGCTTCGGCGTTCGGGGCAGGAGGAGCGCGCCTTCCATTCTGGTCCGCGCCTCCGGGAGCGTGATCCGCGTACCCGCGAAACTTGGAGCCCGCGCCGGGAATGTCACCGCCTCGTCACCCTTGGAGACGTCAGAGGCGGGTGTGTTTGCCTTCGACTCTCTCTCGGATGAGCCAGCATCGACGGCGGGCTCACCGGCTGACTGGGCGCCTCCCGCCACGAACCAGTCGCCAATGGTGGTACGCAGGCCGGGGGAGAGGGTAAGGACGGCGACGACGATCACGAACGCCGCGGCTACCGCGGCCCACCGCAGCGTCGGGAAGGATCTTCGGGGCCGGTCTGCTTCTTCGTCGAGAAGGCTGCGTGCGGCGTGCGCGACGTCCGGCGTCGGTGGGTAATCGATCATGGCCCCGAGCTCCCTGAGCTCCCTCTCGAGTCCTCTATCCGGCATCTCCCTCCTTCGCAATCTCTGTGCGCAGGCTCCTTAGCGCCCGCGAGAGCCGCGATTTGACGGTCCCTCGCGGGCAACCCAGGATCGCGGCCGTCTCCTCTTCGGAGAGCCCCAGGAAGTAGCGGCAGGCGATGGCCAACCTCGCCTCCTCGCGCAGGCCACCCAGGGCCTCGAGCAGCTCTTCTCTTCGCTCCGCCGCCAGTACCGCCGTTTCGGGGGAGGACGGGCTGTTCTCCGGCGCGCCTTCCTGCGCCGCCTTTAGGAAAAGACCGGCGCGACGCGCTGCCGACCTGCGCTGGTTTCTGGCCTCGTTGGCGACGATCGCGAGCAGCCACGGCCTGAAAGGGGCGCCGGACCGAAAGCGCCCGAGGGCGCGGTACGCCTTCACGAAGGCCTCCTGTGTCGCTTCCTCGGCCTCCGAGGCTTCGCCCGTGATGAGGTAGGCGGTGCGGAAGGCCACCTCCTGGTAGCCGCGCACCAGCCTCTCATACGCCGCAGTGTCTCCACCCTTCGCCCGCTCTGCGAGCCTCGCGTCATCCGAGGTGCCGGCCCTCCTCCTCGACGTCGCTCTCTACCTCCATCTACAACGCCGGGCGCGAAAAGGTTCCCCGGCACGACGGCTAATAATGACGCCTCAGGCGGGCCTCTGCGAGCGCCCACCCGGAGAAACCCCCATTTTCTTGCGTGCTAGAATGCCTGCGCCATGCAGGACGAACGACTCGGAGAAGATACGACAGCGGGGAAGATAGAGGGGCTCAGGCACCTCCGCGAGGCGGCGGCCCATCCGGCCCCCGAGCAGGCCGTCGAGCGGCAGCGCGAACGCGGCAAGCTGACGGCCAGAGAGCGCATCGAGCTCCTGCTTGACCCTGGCACCTTCGTCGAGCTGGACCGCTACAGGGTGCACCGCTCTTACAACTTCGGGCTCGAGGAGAACAGGCCCCTGGGGGATGGGGTCATCACGGGCTACGGCGAGGTCTCGGGGCGCAAGGTCTGCGTCTTTAGCCAGGACTTTACCGTCTTCGGCGGCTCGCTCGGGGAGGTGTACGCGCAGAAGATCTGCAAGGTCATGGACCTCGCCATCTCCACAGGGTGTCCCATCATCGGGATCAACGATTCGGGGGGCGCCCGCATCCAGGAGGGCGTCGTCTCTCTGGCCGGCTACGCCGAGATCTTCCACCGCAACGTGCTCGCCTCTGGGGTGGTGCCCCAGATCTCCGTCGTCGTCGGGCCGTGCGCGGGCGGTGCCGTGTACTCGCCAGCGATCACGGACTTCGTCTTCATGGTCGAGGAGACGAGCCACATGTTCATCACGGGCCCCGACGTCATAAAGAGCGTCACGGGCGAGGACGTCTCTTTCGAGGACTTAGGCGGCGCGGCCACCCACAACACGAGGTCGGGCGTCGCCCACTTCTCGGCCCCCGACGAGGAGACCTGCTTCGACGACGTGCGCTACCTGCTCTCCTTCCTACCCGAAAACAACCTCGAGAGCGCCCCTTACTTCCGGCCTACCGACGACCCGGACAGGATGAACGAGGACCTGGCGCGCCTGATCCCCGACTCCCCCCAGCGCCCCTACGACATCCGTGGCGCGATCGGAGGCGTGATGGACGACGGGGAGTTCTTCGAGGTTCAGGAGGGCTGGGCCCAGAACCTCGTCGTCGGCTTCGCCAGGCTCGACGGGCGCGCGGTCGGCGTCGTCGGGAACCAGCCCTCCGTGCTCGCAGGGACGCTCGACATAAACGCGAGCGTGAAGGGCGCGCGGTTCGTCCGCTTCTGCGACGCCTTCAACATCCCACTCGTTACGTTCGTGGACGTGCCTGGCTTT
>Ga0126307_10000186_pt1 | contig 39342 bp, 42 predicted proteins | sample Plot28_FD_89955 | JGI IMG/M metagenome (GOLD analysis project Ga0126307, IMG submission 89955) | Serpentine soil microbial communities from UC McLaughlin Reserve, CA, USA - Plot28 | ecosystem: Environmental > Terrestrial > Soil > Grasslands | place: USA: UC McLaughlin Reserve, Lake County... | reverse complement strand
TACCGCGACGACTACTACAACGCCGAGTCCGAGGATCCAGGCGGTGCCGAGCTGATCCTCGCCAAGCACCGCAACGGCCCGGTCGGGACTGTGCGGCTCGTCTTCCTCGAGCACTACCCGAAGTTCGCCGACCGGGCGCGGGAGGAGAGGCCCGTCGAGCAACCGGCCGGCGAGGGGCCGCCGATGCCCGACGTGACCCCCGACGCGGGCGACGACTTCGCAGGCGCCGAGGAGCTCTGAGTTGGCCGGGGATCCGCGATCCGGTGAACGTGAGCCCTGCCGTCTGGGAATCTGCGACGGCTCGGGTTGGATCCTCGGGCCGGAGGACGTCGCGCGCCCCTGCGACTGCCGCTCGCGGATGGTCGCCCGGGCCCGCCTGCGCGGCATCGACTCGGTGATCCCGCCGAAGTACCGCGGTGTCTCCTTCGACCGCCCGCCGGTGACCCAGATGGACGCCTTCGTGGTCAAGCGGGTCCGGGACTTCTGCGAGCAGCTCGGCGAGAATCTCGACACAGGCCGGGGCATGTGGTTCTTCGGGAGCTCCGGAACGGGCAAGACGAGCCTGGCGATGTTGATCTCGCGGATCGCACTCGAATCGGGGCGCTCGGTCGCGATCTACTCGCTGCCCAAGCTGCTCAGCCGGATCCGGCAGACCTACGACGCCGAGATCGGCGAGCAGTCCTACACGCAGTTCTTCGAACGCCTGGCGAGCGTCGACCTCCTCCACCTCGACGACCTCGGCGTCGAGAAGCAGACGGAGTGGGTGCTGGAGCAGCTCTACGCGTTGATCAACGAGCGCTACGAGCGCCAGCGCTCCCTGATCGTGACCAGCAACCTCGAAGACGACGAGCTCGAGAAGCAGCTCGGCACCCGGGTCGTCTCCCGCCTGGTCGAGATCTGCGGCGACCCCGTCCTGCTCTTCGACGAGGATCGCCGCATGCGGGTCCCAGCCGACGTCGCCAGCTCGCTGGGCGAGAGCGGCGGCTCGGCCCTCGGCCCGCTCGACCCCTAGAGCCTCCCCGCCGGGTTCCGGCTGCGAACCACTCATAATCACCTGGTCATGCCCGGAATCGTCATAGTCGGCGCCCAGTGGGGCGACGAGGGGAAGGGCAAGGTCACGGACCTGCTCGCGGAGCAGGCCGACGTCGTCATCCGCTTCCAGGGCGGCAACAACGCCGGCCACACGATCATCCGTGACGGCGAGACCTTCAAGTTCCACCTGATCCCCTCGGGGATCCTCTATCCGGGCAAGACCTGCGCCGTCGGTAACGGGGTCGTGATCGACCCGGCCGTGCTCACCGGCGAGATCGAGGAGCTGCGGCATCGCGGCATCGACGTCAGTGGCCTGCGGATCTCGGCGAACGCGCACGTGATCATGCCGTACCACGTGAAGCTCGACACCGCCGGCGAGCTGAAGCTCGGCAAGCTCGAGATCGGCACCACGAGGCGTGGGATCGGCCCGGCCTATTCCGACAAGGCGGCCCGCCTCGGCATCAGGGTCCAGGACCTGCTCGACGCGAAGATCCTTCGCAAGAAGATCATGACGGCGATGGAGCCGAAGCAGCAGATGCTGAGGCCGTTCGCGAAGGACCCCGAGCTCGACCTCCACACCATGGTCGAGACCTACCTCACCTACGGGCACCGCCTCGAGCCCCACGTCGCCGATACCGCCAAGCTCTGCTGGGAAGCGCTCGACGCCGACCGCACCGTTCTCTTCGAGGGGGCCCAGGGCACCATGCTCGACCTCGACCACGGCACCTATCCGTTCGTCACCTCGTCGAACCCGGTCGCGGGCGCGGCCACCATCGGGGCGGGGGTCGGCCCCAAGGACATCGACGAGGTCTGGGGGATCGCCAAGGCCTACGCCACCCGCGTCGGCGCCGGTCCCTTCCCGACGGAGCTCGAGGACGACCTCGGCGACCTGATCCGGGAGCGGGGCGGCGAGCTTGGCACCACCACCGGCCGCCCACGCCGCTGCGGCTGGCTCGACCTGGTCGCGCTGCGCTACGCCGTGCGGCTCAACACGATGACGGCCCTTGCGATGACCAAGCTCGACGTGCTCTCCGGGATCGACCCGCTGCGGGTCTGCGTCCGCTACCGACACCCCGAGGGCGCGGTCTTCGACGAGTTCCCCTACCACCAGTCGATCATCCACACCGCCGAGCCGGAGTACGAGGAGCTGCCCGGGTTCGAGGGTGAGATCGGCGATTGCCGGCGCGAGCAGGACCTGCCGTCGGCGGCGCGCGACTACCTCGCCGCGATCTCCGACCACCTCGGCGTCCCGATCCGGCTGGTCGGCGTCGGTCCGGGCCGCGACCAGGTGATCTGGATGGGCGAGGAGGCCGAACCCCGCCTCCGCGCGGCGGCCTAGGCGAGCGCGCCGGTCGCCCGCATCCCGTGCTCGCCGACGTAGGCGGGGATCAGGCCTTCCTGGACGCCCTTCTCCTCGCCGCGGCGGAGCATGCGCAGCCCCAGAATCGTCGCCGCGAGGGTCGCCGTCACCCCGAGACTCACCTGCACGCTGAGCAGCCCCTGGCGCGTCCAGTAGACGTCCTCGAGGCCGAGCAGCAGCGCCGCCTCGTCCATGGTCAGGCCCATGCCGACTCCGAACGGAATCGCGAGCGTTGCCTCGACGCCCTCGTTTCGGGTCGTGATGGCCCCGACCCCGGCGGCGAACGAGATCAGGATGCCCGGGATGAAGTGGTGGATGTGGCGACCGCTGACGCTGACGTTCTCGAACGGCCACCAGCCGGACCGGATCCCCCAGGTCGAGATCCGCGCGATTGCGAACGCTCCGAGGAATCCCTGCAGGAGATTGAAGAGGACGGTCTCGTGGTGTGGCGTGGCGCGGATTCCCCGCCTCGCGACGGTGAAGGTGTCACGGGTCGCATAGCCGGCGGCATCCACGATGCTCTCGGGAGTCGCGCTCTCTCCGCTCTCGCGGCGGCGGCGGGCCATTCGCAGGAGCTCGCTGCTGATCAGCGCGAACGCCGGCCCGAGCGAGAACACCGCCAGGCCGAGAGTTGTGCGCTCCGCCCTCGCCCCGCTCATCAGCGCAGCCAACCCGCTCTTTCTCCGTCTCCTGAAGCGCCTTCTCATGGGCTTGAGGATGCTAGCCGCGGCGGGTTTGTGGTCGCCGCAAACTGGGCAGGAATTGCGCTGGATGCAGCCGAATTCAGTGGCTAATACGGATCATGGAGTCCGCTTCAGTGAATAGGGTTCCGGCGGTGCGCAGGTTGCTCTCACCGGTCAACGCGAGCGTCAGCGCCGCCCGTCACGTGTTCTGGTATCTGAGCTATCACGCTGCCCCGCGCCACCCCCATCAGTAACCCGGCGCTCCACCCTCCTCGATAGGGTCCCCGCCGCATGGGAATCATCGCCTGGATCCTCCTCGGACTGTTCGCTGGCGCAATCGCGCGCGCTCTGATCCCCGGCCGCACCGAGCCGGGCGGCTGCATCGGCACCACCGCAGTGGGCATCCTCGGCGCCCTGATCGGGGGATTCATCGCCAGCGCCCTCGACATCGGGGAGATCGACGAATTCTTCGACATCGGCACCTGGCTGATCGCGATCGGCGGCTCGGTGATCCTGCTGCTGATCCTCCGAGCCGCCGCGCGCTAGTCAGTCGTTACCTCGACGACCATCAGCTGGTTCCCCTCTGGGTCGCGGAGCCAGAACAGCGGCGGCACCGGCTCACCCATGCGGCTGACCTCGGCGTCGACGTCCACGCCCCGGTCCCTGAGTTGTGAGTGGTAGGAATCGATGTCGTCGGTCTGGAGCGTGATTCCGGTGTCCTTCGAGCCGGCCTCGTTGTTCGGGCCAGGCGGGCAGAGTGCGATCGGGGTCTCGGCACCGCTGGGCCCCACCTCGATCCAGCGGCCCTCGACCTCGTCTCCGAAGGGCACGTCCGCGCGCTTCTCGAGCCCAAGGGCCTCTGTGTAGAAGTCGACCATCGCGTCCTGGTCTCTGACCGGGATGATCACGTTGGCCACCCTGCTTACCCTCGTCGCTGTGCTGCTGCTCATGTTCATTCCTCCTGGGGTTGAAGAGCTGTTGATCGCTTAGACCGGCGAGCGTGCCCCAGCTCATCGGTCCCAGCAGCAAGCAGGCAGGCTTCGGAGTAGAGGTATGCATCTCGATGAACCGCCGGGGCGGCGTGCGGACCACGAAGGTCGAGACGTCGATGCCAGCGCGAGCGTTCCCCTCGAACAGCGCCGCGGTCGAGCTGAACGCGAGGTCCCCGAGGTCGAACTTCGCGAGTTGAGGCTCTGCTTCCACGGCAACCTCCTTCCGGGTGGGCGGCCGACCCTACCGGTGGAGATCCGCCGCGCCCCCGCAGCTGCGAACCCGATCGCGGTACCCGGCGCCCGGACAGCGGTCGCGTCCGGCGCCTCCCCGGATCAGGTCTGCTCCCCGGCCCCCGAGGAGCGTGTCCCGGCCGGGGCCGCCGCGCAGCACGTCCTGGCCGGGGCCGGTGCAGATTCGGTCCGCTCCACGGCCCCCGCGCACCAGATCCCGTCCTCGTCCGGTCAGGATCACGTCGGGGCCCTTGCTGCCCCGCAGGACGTCGCGGCCGGGAGTGCCGAGCACAGTCGCGGCGCGTTTGCCGCACCTCCCTGCCCGCGGGCGGTCGGTTCCGATCCGCTCGATGTAGGACCGGTAGGTCGCAAAGGCGGGCTTCTCCGAGTAATCGTCGCGCAGCAGGCCCACAGCGGCGAAGAGATCCGTCCCCGCGGAGTCGTTATCACGCAGGTTGAACCAGCGGTAGTCGGTGACGCCCAGGGCGCCGGAGTAGCGATAGACGGAGTCGAGCGTCGCCTTCAGCGCGAGGTCCTGATCGGGCTCCGTGCGGCGCAGGTTGGTCGCGTAGCCGTTCTCGGTGATCCAGAGATCGATGGTCCGGCCCAATCCCGCCTGGGGCATGGAACAATCGCGCAGGAGTGTCAGGGCCTCCACGGTGTCGTCTCCGGCCGCGGCCGGCGCAGAGGCCGGCGGGAAGACGAGACCTGGGTAGATCTGGAGGCCGACGTAGTCCAGGGCGCGCCGGAAGTCCGGCGTCCCGAGCACTCCGAGCTGCCGCCAGAAGTCGGCGTCCGAGGTCGGGATCCAGCGCCAGGCGAAGGAGAAGCCGAGCTCGACGTCGGGCCGCCCGATCCGGTCGAGCTCGCGCCGGGCGGCGACAACTCCGGTGACGATCGCCTGGAGGGCTCCCGCGTAGTTGCCGTCGGAGGTGTTTGGCGAGATCGGGAAGTTGACCTCGTTGGTGATCGTCAGCGCCTTCACCGAGGGTCGCCGGCCGAGGACGTGAGCCGCCCGCTTCACGTACGCGCTCCAGGCGGCCATGTCGCCCTCCTGGCCCGGGCCGGGGTGGTAGCGAACCTGGAGCTCGGAGTCGAAGCCGTGGCGCGCATAGGCGTCGACCAGGCCGGCAAAGCGCTGAATGCCCGCCTCGCCGTCCGACATGAACATCCGGTTGAGGCGGAGCAGGAGCTGGCGCTGGCCCGGACGCAGCGCCCCGAGCTCGCGCAGCGCGGCGTGCGGGTCCTCGGCCTTGGGCTGGACCTGCGTGGCGCCCGCGCTGCCGGCCGGGAGCGGCGAGATCCCGAACCGCAGGCGCTGAGCCGGCGCGGAGACCGGCGGCGGGGCGGCGGAGAGGCAGAGGTCGCCGCCGATCTGCGCGTTCGCGCGGGGAGCGCAGCACAGGGCGAGGACGAGGCCAGTGGAAAGCGCTCCCGCCGCGGTGAGCAGCCCGCGAAGTCTTCCCGCCGACATCGTCAGAGAGTGGGCCGTGCAGGGATCGAACCTGCGACCTTGAGATTAAGAGTCTCCTGCTCTACCAGCTGAGCTAACGGCCCTGGTCGAGGCGAAATTATAGGAAGGCCTCAGAGCCCGCCGGTCCCAAGGCCGCTGAGCGGGTTGCCGCCCGTGCCGCCCGCGCCCGCCCCCGGAGCGGCGCCCTGCGACTTCTGCTGCTTGGTGAGCTGCGTGATCGCGGTCTGGAGCTGCTGCCCAAGCTGCTGGATCGACTTGAACTGCGAGTCGAGCGTCTGCGGGTCCGCATCCTTCGACTGCTTCGCCTTGGCGAGGGCCTCGTCGCCGCCCTTCGTGTCGCCCGCCAGGTAGAGGTACTGAGCCAGATTGGCGTAGCTGTTCGCGGTCGTCTTGTTGGGCTGGCTGTCGATCAGGATCTGCTGTGCCTGCCCGGCCGTCCTCCAGGAGTCGACCGCGGCCGTGACGTCGGTGAGCGCGTCGGTGGTGGCGCTGTCCGAGCGGGCCTTGGCGAAGTTGAGCCGCGCCAGGAGGTCGAAGGTGTTGAGCGCGTAGACGGCCGTGCTCGGGTTGGGATTGCCCTTGCTCACCTTCACGTACTTGTTCCAGGCGTCGGCGGCCTGCGCCAGATGCTGCTCGCCCTCGCTGGTCGGCACCCCGTCGCTGTCGGTGTTGGCGTTCGCCGCGGAGTACTCCAGCTGCACGAGCTGAGCCAGCGCGGTCGTGTCGTTCGGGTTCGTCGCCAGCTTCTCGTGGGCGGCATCGATGTCGTCGTCGAAGGCGCTCGCGCTGCTTCCCCCGCTGCTGCCGCCGAAGAGATCGCTGAAGCTGAACCCGCTCCCGCCCGTCCCGACGCCGAGGAACACGAAGCTGATCGCGAAGATCGCGGCCAGCGCGCCGAAGGTGACGCGGATGACGCGGCGACGGCGCGGACTCTGCAGGTCGAAAAGCACGGCGGTGAAGCGTAGTAGGTCGGCGTAGGCGACTAAGCCGCGCCGCTTGGGGGCGGTTCGGACACCGCGATCTCCGGCTCGGCCGCCTCATCGGGAGGCTTGCCGAAGGCCCTGGCGAGCAGCACGCTCGCCTCGAAGAGCGCGATCAGCGGCACCGCCTCGATCAGCATCGTCACCGGATCCGTACCCGGCAGCAGCATCGCGACGATGAGGAGGACGACGTAGGCGTAGCGGCGGTTCTTCGAGAGCTGCTCGGGAGTGACGATGCCCAGCCTGGTGACGGCGAGAATGCCGATCGGTAGCTGGAAGATCAGGCCCATGACCGCCAGCGTCAGGGTGAAGAAGCTGTAGTAGTCGCGCGCGCGGACCTGGATGTTGAATTGGTTGTCGTTGAAGTTGAGGAGGAACTTGGTGGCGGCGGGCAGGACCACGAAGTAGCCGAAGACCACGCCGGCGACGAAGAGCGCCGGGACCATGAGCAGGAACGGGACCACCACGCGCTTCTCCCTCGTGGTCAGGGCCGGGAGGACGAAGGCGTAGGCCTGGTAGAGGATCACCGGCAGGGAGATGACGAGCGCCGCGTACGCGCTGATCGTCACCGTTGTGGTGAAGGGCTCGGCGACGCCGAAGGTGATCGGGGTGCGGTCGCCGGGCAGCGGCGCGTTCGCGATGTCGAGCAACCGGCTGTTCTGCCAGAAGCAGAGACCGAAGGCGACCACGAACGACGCGACGGAGATGATGATGCGCGTTCTGAGCTCGTCGAGGTGCTCGACGAGCGTGAGCCGGTCCTCAAAATCGACCGGCCGTAGCCGGGCCATGGCTAGCCCTTGTTCTCGGTGACGACCTCGCCCTCGACCGGCTCCGCGGGCTTCTCGGCGCTCGCTCCAGCCGCCGCCTGGGGCTGCGGCTGGCTCACCTGGACCTGCTGGCTGGCCTCGAGCTCGTGCCGCTTCTCCTCGACGTCGTCCTTGTCCTTGTCACCGGAGAGCGAGTTCTTGAATTCGCGGATGCCGCGTCCCATCGACTGGCCCAGCTCCGGAAGCCGCTTCGGTCCGAAGATGATCAGGACGATGATGAGGACGACAGCTATTTCGAGCGGTCCCACGTTGGGCATCGAGCGGATGTTAGCGGCAGGGGCTCAAGCCGCCGCGACCTACTGCTTGGTGCGCGCGCGACCACCATTCGGGTCGCGCTGGGGAAAGTTGAGGTAGAAGCGGCTCGCGGTCGGCTCGGTCTGCCCCTGGTACTTGCTCCCCGCCTCGCTCGCGCCGTAGGCGTGCTCAACCGCACCGTCCATGCGCATGAACGAGATCTGCCCGATCGGCATGCCGTGGTAGATCGTGATCGGAAGGTTCGCCAGGTTGGAGAGCTCCAGGGTCAGGTTCCCCTCGAACCCGGGATCGACGAAGCCGGCGGTGCTGTGGATGACGAGCCCGAGGCGGCCGAGCGAACTCTTGCCCTCGAGGCGTGCCACGAGGTCGTCCGGGAGCCGGACCCGCTCGAGCGTCTGGCCGAGCACGAACTCGCCGGGGTGCAGCACGAACGGCTCCTCGTCCTCGACACTCACCAGCTCGGTCAGGTTCTCCATCGGCTCGCGCACGTCGATGTAGGGGTAGCGCGAGTTGTTGAAGACGCGAAAGCTCCGATCGACCCGCATGTCGACGCTCGAGGGCTGCACGAGCGACTCGTCGTAGGGGTCGAAGACCAGCCTGCCGGCCGCGACCTCCTCCTTGATCGTGCGGTCGCTCAGAACCATCGAAGCAGTCTATTCCGCGCCCTTCTCGGCACCGGCTTGCGGGTTATCCGCAAGGTTCGAAACATCCCAATTTTCGGCTAAAGGTCAAGCAAGGGGCTCCCGATATGTCCCCCACGATGGGAGTTCCGAGGCGCACAAAGACTCAGGCGGAGGCGAGTGTCCCCCAGCAGGTCGGTGGCAAATCCGCCGAGGGCATGCACGCCTGCCCCACCTGCTCCTCGGTTCTGGTGCAGCCGGTCAACTGGCACGAGCAGGGCAGCGGTCACTGGAACGTCGAGCTGCGCTGCCCCGAGTGCGACTGGTGGGGCCGGGACAGCTACTCCCAGGACGAGGTCGACACCTACGACGAGGAGCTCGACCGGGGCGGCCAGGAGCTAATTGAGGACCTGCGCGCCCTCACCCGGGCCAACATGGAGGAAGAGGCCAACCGCTTCGCGACCGCCCTCGCGAGCGACAGCATCCTCCCCGAAGACTTCTAGAGCGAGCACCCAAGAAGTACCACGCCAATCGAGTCACCTCCCTGCAGTCGAAGAGCGGCCCTCCGGCCGCTCTTCTTCATGAGTAGCGCTCGACGACCCCGTCGGCGATCATGCTGAGCAGCTGGCGCTCCTCGTCCGAGAAGTCCTCGGACGCGATGATCCCCTTGGCGCGCTCGATCCCCTCCCTCGCGCGGTCCCGGACCTGATCGAGCGCCGCCGTCGCCGCGATCCGGTCGCAGATCTCCTCAGCGCGGTCCTGGTCGAGGTCCCTCAGTTCCACCGCCTCCAGCTCCGGATCGAGCCGGCGGGCGATGATCAGAGGAAGTGTCACGGTCCCGTCCAGCAGGTCGGTGCCACGGGCCTTGCCGGTCCGCTCCGGCGGCCCGGTCACGTCGAGGACGTCGTCGAGAAGCTGGAAGGCGAGCCCGATCTCCCGGCCGAAGCTGGCCAGGTTCTCGGTTCCGGGGCCTCCGGCGGCTAGCCGCCCCAGGCGGCAGGCCGACTCGAACAGCCTCGCGGTCTTCAGCGTGCAGCGCTTCAGGTAGCGCTCCTCCGTGATCGAGGTGTCGTAGGCGTCGCTGCGCTGCGCGAGCTCGCCCAGGGCTAGCGCCACCGAGGCTGAGCTCAGCTCCGCGACCTCCGCGCCTGCGCCACCGTCGGCCAGCTCCGCAAAGGCTCGCGAGAGCAGGAGATCCCCGACGCCGACGGCACGTTCCCGGCCCGAGCGGGCGACCACGGTGGGCCGGCCGCGGCGCACCGGCGCCCCGTCGAGTACGTCGTCGTGAACGAGCGTCGCCATGTGGAGCAGCTCGATCGCGGTGGCCGCTCGGATCGCCCGCTCACCGCCGCCGTCGCGGGCCGCCATCAGGACCAGGATCGGCCGCAGCCGCTTGCCGCCGGCCCGCAGCGTCGCCTCGGCCTCCTCGCCAAGTCTCGGCCCATAGGCGCCGGCGAGCTCGCCGAGGCGGTCCTCGACGACCGCCATGCGAGCGGGAAGCCAGGCGCTCGCGGCATCCATAACCGCGGTCACGGGAGGCGGAACGGACGAGCCGGTCATGCCGGCTTCGTCCCGCTGTGAATCGCGATGATCCCGCCGGCGAGGAGCAGCCAGCGGACGTCGGTCAGGCCGCCGGCATCTAGCTTCGCGGCAAGGCGCTCGGGCTCGGGGAAGGTCCGCACGGAGTCGGGCAGGTAGCTGTAGGCCTCGGGGTCGCCGGCGAGGCTCCCGAGCACGGGCACCAGCCGGTCGAACCAGAGCGAGTAGAAGCCCGCCAGCGGCTGCCGCTGCGGCCGGCTGATCTCCAGGATGACCAGCCGTCCCTCCGGCCGCAGCACACGGGCCATCTCGGCGATGCCGCGGTCCAGATCGGCGAGGTTGCGGGCTCCGAAGCCGATCGTCACGGCGTCGAAGCTGCCGTCGCCGTAGGGGAGATCGAGCGCGTCCGCCCAGCCGAATTCCACCGGCAGGTCCTCGTCCCCGCTCTTGCGCCGAGCCAGTTCGAGCATCGGCTCGGAGAAGTCACAGCCCACGACCCGGCCGTCCGCCCCGATCTGCCGGCGCAGCTCGAGAGCCAGATCGCCGGTGCCGCAGCAGACGTCGAGGGCATCGGAGCCCCGTCTCACCTCGGCCCTCTCCACGGCCCGCTGGCGCCACTCGTGATGGAGCCCGGCGGTCATCGCCGAGTTCATGAGGTCGTAGACCCCCGCGATCCGGTCGAACATCCCCCGGACCTGGTCGGCGAACTCCTCGGAGTCCCGCTGCGGGATGCCGCCCTCGGCCTCGGGGTCGGGCGAGACGCTCATCGAGCCGAGGTTAAAACGATCAGTTGAGTGAAGCCAGATATGCGGTCAACGCCTCAAACTTCTGCGGCGGCAGGCTTTCGAAGGAGGGCATGATGCTCGGGCCGACCTCGAGCGAGCGCGCGATCGCATTCCGGGGGATCCGGGCGCCGATGTGGGTCAGCTCCGGACCCGGCCCGTCGTTGCCATTGTCGCCGAGCTTGTGGCAGGCGAGGCAGCCGGACTGGGCCACGACCTCCTTGCCGGGCTCCAAGGCGGCCGAGGTCTGCAGGTCGACCTCGCTCGGCGGGCCAGCGGTCGCGCCCAGGTAGGTCAGGTAGGCCATCGCGATCACCGTCAGGATTCCGGCCGTGGTCGCGATCGGGCGGCGCTCGGGCCGCCGCTCCGGGTTGCGGTCGTAGAAGGGCAGCAATAGGAGCAGGACCATCGCCAGTGTCGGGATTCCCACTGTCGCGAGCGGGACCGCCCAGACCGGCTTCAGCACCCGAAGCAGCTCGAAGAGGAAGAAGAAGTACCACTCGGGTCGGGGCGTGTAGGTGGTGGTGGTCGGGTCGACCTTCGGGCCCTGCTCCGCGCCGAGCAGAATCGACATGGCCACGATGACGAGGGCGACGACGAGCGCCATCGTCGAGTCCTTGAGCACCGCGTAGGGGAAGAAGGGCTTGCCCTTCTTCTTCAGGACCTCGTAGTCGCGAAGGTACTGCTCCTTGTCGGCCCTGTTCATCCCACCTCCTCCTTGGCCACGGCGGTCTTCGGCTTCCCGGCCTTGAGCCATGGCGGGGCCGTGGTGCCGAGCTTGACGACGAGGTAGAGGTGCGCGCCGATCAGGGCGATGATCAGCCCGGGCACGAGGAGCATGTGGATCGCATAGAAGCGCGTGAGCGTGGTCGCTCCGATCTCCGGCCCGGCCCGCAGGAAGTCCGCCAGGTAGGGGCCGAGGATTGGCCCGGTGCCGGTGATGTTATTGGCGACGATCGTCGCCCAGTAGGAGCGCTGATCGAAGGGCAGCAGATAGCCGGTCAGCCCCATCACCAACGTGAGGATCAGGAGCACCACCCCGATCACCCAGTTGAGCTCCCGCGGATACTTGTAGGCGCCGAAGAAGAAGGTGCGCCCCATGTGCAGGAAGATGCAGATGATCATCACCGAGGCGCCCCACTTGTGCATCCCGCGGACGAACTCGCCCATCCAGACGTCGTTCGTGAGGTGGGTGATCGAGCCGTAGGCCTCGGTCGGCGAGGGCGTGTAGTACATCGCGAGGAAGACGCCGGTCAGCGCCTGGAAGACGAATGCGAAAAGCGTGGCGGACCCGAGCGTGTAGAACCAGTTGGTGCCCTTGGGCACCTTCCGGTAGAGCATCGCGGTGAGGAAGCTCGAGCCGCCGGTCCGCTCGTCGAGCCAGCCGACGACGTCGGTGCCGGTCTCCTTCGCGATCTCGATCGGCCCGACGCCGTTGCCACCGTTCGAGCTCGCACCATTGGTGCGCTCTCCCGGCTTCGCGGGGCGGCTCAGCGGACCTGGTCTCGGAATCTTCGGCACGCCCGGCTCCTACGGCGGCGGCGGCACGGAGGGCCGCGGCGGATAGAGGTAGTTCCAGATCCCGCCCGTGAACTCGCCGGGATCGCGCGCGCGGACTGGGTCGAGATTGTTGGTCACGCTGAACCGCGGCCCGAGCTCGACCTGCCCATTCGTGACGCGCGTCTGGAAGCGGTCGAGCGGCCGGACGGGGGGGCCGCCGATCCGCTCGCCCACGAAACCGTAGACGCCGCCGTGGCACGGGCAGATGAAGTTGCGGGACGCCTCAACGAACCGAACCGGGCAGCCGACATGTGCACAGCGGGTCGAGATCGCGATGTATTCGTCCGCGCTCTCCGGCGGGTACCCCTTCTCCTTCGCCTCGGGGGTATTGGTGATCTCGGGATTGCCCTGCCGGATGTAGGCCGTCGTCTTGCCCGTCTCGCCGATCCCCTCGACCGCGGTGATCACGACCGCGCGATAGGTGTCCGGGCTGAAGTCCGTCGTCGGGCCGACCGACTGCCAGGGCTCGGACTGCTCCTCGAACAGCGGAGCGACGGCAAAGCCCACCGCCGGCAGGGCGACGGCCGCGACGGCGGCGCCACCCACCGCCTGGACACCGATCGAAAGGACGGTGCGGCGGGTCATCGACTCACCCTTGAAGTAGCCGGCGGGATCCGGCCTGTCCAGATGCTTCGGTGCCCCCTGCTTGTCGTTTCCCTCGTCAGCCACGGTGCGGGAGTCGCTCGCGATCCAAGCCTATCGACTCGGCAGCGCGTGCCAGAGCGTCGCCGAGGCCCGTTTGGCGCGCCGTTTCGCCCGCGGCTTCGGCGAGGGACTCCCCGGCCCCCGGCTCGCCCCGGCGGAGAGCGTCCTTCGCCTGCAGGTGCTGGGTTGAGGCGCCGGCGGCCACCGCGACCGTTGCCGCCAGCCAGAGGGAGCTCGTCGTCTCGGCCGCGCCGGGATCGTCATCAGCGTAGATCTGGGCCACCAGGCTGATCAGGTCGGCGAGCTCGCCCACCGCCTCAAGGTCCCCCCGTGCCGCGAGCCGCTCCAGCCCGAGCGCGTACAGGAAGTCACCGGCGAGCAGCTCCAGGTCCTCGTCCGCGCCCTTGATCAGCCTCGGCCGCTCGTAGTGCAGGAGGTAGCCCTCGCGGATCGCCTCGACCAGGAGCAGATATTCATCCGGCGCCTCTGCGGCCCGGGGGCCGACGGCGGCGAGCATGCCGAGCGCGGGCACGTCGTCCGAGTCGACGACATGCGGCGCGATCACGTTCTCACCGTCGCGGAGGAGTGCCGCCAGAGAGGCGAGGGAGGTCCCGGTCGACGCCATGCGGACTCGCGAGGTTAGAGACGCGACTGCTCAGATGGCCTGACGGAACGCCTGCTCGGCCGCGTCGATGGTGAACCCGATGGCCTCCTCGTCGTGCGCGAGCGACGGGAACCAGGCCTCGAACTGGGATGCCGGCGGATAGACGCCCTGCTCGAGCATGCCTCGGCAGAAGCGGCCGTAGGCCTCGGTGTCGCAGGCGCTCGCGCCCACGAAGTCGCTGACCGGATCCCCCGAGAAGAAGGGCGTGACGAGCCCCGGGACGCTCACCACCTGGACCGGGCGGTCGCCGGCGGCGGCCCGGAGGCCGTTGGCGAGCTTCTCGGTGATCGCGGTCAGGCGGAGATAGGCGCCGCCGTCGAGCTTCCGTAGGGTGGCGAGGCCGGCCGCCACGGCCAGCGGGTTGCCGGACAGGGTTCCCGCCTGGTAGACGTCGCCCGCCGGCGCGATCCCCTCCATCAGCTCGCGCGAGCCGCCGTACGCCGCGGCCGGCAGCCCGCCGCCGAGCACCTTCCCCATCACGGTGATGTCGCTCTCGACCCCGAGCAGCTCCTGGCCGCCGCCCCGCGCCACCCGGAAGCCGCTGATCACCTCGTCCAGGATCAGCAGAACGCCGGCTTCTGCCGCCGTGTCCCGGAGGTGCTCGAGGAACCCGGGAGCGGGTGGAACCACGCCCATGTTCGCGGGGATCGGCTCCGCGATCACCGCCGCGGGCTGAACCCGCGAGATCGCGTCCGCGACCGCCTCCTCGTCGTTCCAGGGCACGATCACCGTGTCCGATGCCTGCGCCTCCGTTACGCCGGGGCTCGCGGGCACGCCGGCGGTCGCGAGGCCGGAGCCGCCCTCCGCGAGCAGTCCGTCGACATGGCCGTGATAGGCGCCGGCGAACTTGACGATCTTGCTGCGGCCCGTCACGGCCCGCGCCAGGCGAAGCGCCGACATCGTCGCCTCGGTTCCGGAGCTGGTCATGCGGACCATCTCCACGCTCGAGAAGCGCTCGGCGACCTCCGCCGCCAGCTCCACCTCACCCGAAGTCGGCGCCCCGTAGCTCGTCCCCCGGCCCGCCGCCTGGCGGATCGCCTCGACGACACGTGGATCCGCGTGGCCCAGGATCAGCGGTCCCCAGGACGACACCCAGTCGACGTAGCGGTTGCCGTCGACGTCCCAGATATAGGGGCCCTCGCCGCGCTCGATGAAGATCGGGTCCCGACCGATCTGCTTCATCGCCCGCACGGGGGAGTTCACCCCACCGGGGATCATCTGCTGGGCCCGCTGGTACAGCTCCTCCGAGCGGGTTATTTGTGCTCCGCCTCCCAGCGCGCGTAGTCGTCGGTGAAGTAGTGCAGGCGGGTCTTCTTGAACTCGGTCGAGGAGTAGAGGACGGCGCGATCCTCACCGTGCAGCTCGTGCGTCGCGGCGATCCCGTCGAGGATCGCGTCGCACTCATCCTTGGAGCGGCCGTGGGCCATCGTGAAGACGCTGTAGGGCCAGTCCTCGTAGGTGGGGCGCTGGTAGCAGTGGGAGATGCCCCGGACGGCCGCCATCCGAGCGCCGACCTCAGGGATCCGCTCCTCGGGCACCCTCCACACCCCCATGCCGTTGGCGGAGAAGCCGGCGCGGCGGTGGTAGAGGATCGCGGCGACCCGGCGGAGCAGCTTGCGCTCGACCATGCCGGCGAGGTGGCCAAGGAGGTCATCGGTGTTCATGCCGGCCTCCTCTGCAGGCGCGTCGTAGGGCCGATCGGTGACCTCCATCGGGCCCTGCAGCGCGCGGATCACGGCGACGTCCACCTCGTCGTAGGGCTGGGGCTCGAGCTCCCGCGGCGGCGCGGCCTCGACCGCGGCGGCGAGCTCGTCGGTGCCGCCCTCCATCTCGAGGTTCATGTTGATCTTGAACAGGGTCAGGGTGGGCAGCTGGCGGATCGACTCCGCGCCGGTCAGGTCCTGGAGCACCCTCAGCGTCCCTTCGAGCCCCAGGCTTGAATCCGGGGGGGTCGCGATCGTGAACCAGAGGTTGAATTCGTGGGTGCGCAGGTAGTTGTGCGAGACGCCCGGATGCGAGTTGATGATCTTCGCGGCGCGGTGCGGCTTCTCCGAGTCGACCTTGGCGGCGACGAGCATCGAGCTGTACCCAAGCGCCCTTGTGTCGAAGATCGGCGTGATCTCCCTGATGATCCGCTCGTCGAGCAGTCGCTTGGTGCGCGACTTGACCTCCTTCGGCTCGAGCTCCGCCGCCGCCGCGACCTCGCCGAAAGGCTCCGGATGCAGGGGAAAACGGGACTGGAGCAGGTTCATCAGCCGCTTGTCGGTCTCGTCCAGCGGCACCGCGGCGCCGCCCTTGCGCGAGCGAAGCTTCGGGGTGGCGGTGGCAGTCGTGATTCCGTCAGGCGGTTGGTTCACCGGCGGGCCGACTCCATTCTCATCAAACGGGTTGCGCTCACGCGCGCCCTCGCATCAGCGCTCACGCGCGCCCTCGCATCAGCCAGGCGGCGGCGTCCTTGGCGAAGTAGGTGATGATCATGTCGGCGCCGGCGCGGCGAATCGAGGTGAGCGACTCCATCGCGGCGGCCCGCTCGTCGATCCAGCCGTTCTGCGCTGCGGCCTTCAGCATCGAGTACTCGCCGCCGACGTGGTAGGCCGCGAGCGGCGCGCCGGTCGCGTCCTTGACCCGGCGGATGACGTCCAGGTACGGCAGTGCAGGCTTGACCATCACCACGTCTGCGCCCTCCTCGAGGTCCAGCTTCGCCTCGCGGATCGCCTCATCGGCATTGGCCGGGTCCATCTGATACCCGCGCCGGTCCCCGAACTCAGGCGTCGAGCCGGCGGCCTCGCGAAACGGCCCGTAGAACGCGGAGGCGTACTTGGCGCTGTAGGCGATGATCGGGACGCCGGAGTGGCCCTCCTCGTCGAGCTGGTTGCGGATCGCCCCCACCCGGCCGTCCATCATGTCGCTCGGCGCCACCGCGTCCGCGCCCGCGGCGGCGTGGGAGATCGCCGTCTTCGCCAGCAGCTCGATCGTCAGATCATTGTCGACCTCGCCCTCGCGGACGATCCCGCAGTGGCCGTGCGAGGTGTACTCGCAGAGGCAGACGTCGGTGATCACCACGACCTCGGGGTGCGCCTCCTTCAGCGCCCGGACCGCCATCTGAATGACGCCCTCGTCGTCGTAGGCCTCGGAGCCGGCCTCGTCCTTGCTCGCCGGGATGCCGAAGAGCAACACGGCGCGGATCCCCGCCGCGGCGATCTCGGTCACCTCGGCGACCGCCTCGGAGATCGAGAGGCGCTCCATACCCGGCATCGAGGAGATTGGGTCCCGGACGCCCTCGCCCGCCGTGATGAAGAGTGGCTGGACGAGATGCTCCGCGGTCACGTCGGTCTCGCGGACGAGGTCGCGGAGCGGCTCGGTGCGGCGCAGGCGCCGGAGTCGAGTGGCCGGAAAGCTCATGCTGCTGATTCTAGGGCGGTCCCCCAACCGCCCGGCGGGCGGGTCCTGTCGCCGGAGTGGCGTTTACGCGAAGCGGCGTAGCGCGATCCGTGCGATTGCCAGATAGGCGACAGTGAGAAGCGCCAGGTGCAGGAAAGGGAGGCCGATGGACGGGCCGGAGGCAGAGAGAGCACCCTCGAGGGACTCGAGCGCGGGGCGGAACGGGAAGGCGCCGGCGATCACGTGGATCACGTCCAGTAGGCCCTTGCTGACCGTGCCCGACGGGACCAGCGAGATGAAGGCCACGGGAAGAGCCAGGGCGAAGGCGAGCAGGGCGCTGGCCCGGACCTCCCGCGCCGCGGCTCCGATCGCCAGGCCGAGCGCCGAGGAGGCGGCGCCTGCGAGCAGGATCGCCGGGACGATCAGGTGGATCCGGCTCCAGCCGATCGACTCGAAGGGAGTGATGGCGAGCAGTAATAGGAGAGTCACGACGAGCGCCGCGGCGGTCCCGAGCAGCGCCTTCTCCACCAGCAGTCCCTCCCGGCTGACGAGCCCGCGGGTGAGGCGGGTGAAGGTGTTCTCCTCGCGCTCGAGCGCCAGGGACCCGGAGACCAGCAGCACCGTCACGAAGAGCAACGTGATCGCCGCCGCCACGGCCACCGCGAAGGTGTCGAGCGGCGGGACGCTTCCGGCGACCACCTGCTTGTCGACGGCGATCGGCTGGCGGATCGAGGAGAGCAGCTGGTTGGCGAGCGCCAGGTTCTCCCGCGCAAGCCGGGCGAAGTCCGTGACCTGTTCCACCTGGGAGCGCTGCGCCGGCGACAGGCCGCCCTGGATCGAACGCAGGATCTGCTCGGAACGCTCGAGCCCGAGGACGTGGACGGTCTGGTTGAGGAACGGGATCTCGAACTCGCCGCCGGTCGCGAGCAGCTGCTCGTAGTTGACGGCAACGTCGGTGATCTTCTCCGAGAGCAGGAGGTTCGCCTGGTTGAGCAGCGAGCTGATCCGGTCGTCGACGATCTGCGCCTTGAGCGGGTCATCCTGGTTGACGAGAACTTCGACGGTCGCCGGCTCGGAGGCGTTGGTGGTGAGCTCGCCCTGGAGCTTTGAGAGGAAGTCCGGCGGGAGGATCAGGCCGCCCAGCACCTCGCCGTCCTTCACCTTCTGCTCGACCTCGGCGCGGCTTGATGCCGTGACGCATTCGATCTTCGCGCAGAGTCGGCTGCGGGCCTCCTGCTGCGAGAACCCGCCGGTGTCTCCCAGGCTGAGGCCGGCGTCCTGCGGGATCTGGTTGAGGAAGGCAACCCGCGGCTTCTCGGGGCTGCGGGAGATGGCCAGGCCGATCAGCACCGCGAGGACGATCGGGTAGGTGATCAGGAGCGCGGTGACCAGCGGCGAGCGCCGCAGCAGCTGCAGGTCCTTGAGGAGCAGCCAGCGCATCAGTGGCCCCGCTGCCGCAGGAAGCGAACGAAGTCGTTCTCCGGATCCTCGGCGGTGCCCTCGGGGCGGGGCCCGGCAGCGTGGCGCAGCTCGTCGAAGCTGCCGTCGAAAATCGTCTCGCCGTCGGCCCGGACCACGAGACGGTCGCCGTAGTGGCTCGCCTCCTCGATCTGGTGGGTCGAGTAGATCACCGTCGTCCCGGCCTCTGCCAGGCCAGCCACGAACTCCCAGAGCCGCACCCGCTGACTCGGATCGAGTCCCGAGCTCGGCTCGTCGAGCAGCAGCACGGATGGAGCGCCGAGCAGGCCGATCGCGATGTTGATGCGCTGCTGGTTGCCGCCCGAAAGCGAGGAGACGGGGTCGTGGCGGCGCTCCTGCAGACCGGTCTGATCGAGCATCCTCGCCACGGTCCCCTCGACGTCCTCCACATCCTCCATGTGAGCGAAGAGCCGGAGGTTCTCCTCCACGGTGAGCCGGCGGTAGAGGCCCGCCTGCTGCGGGACCCATCCCACGTCGCCATTGGAGCTGGTAATCCGGCCCGCGTCGGGCCGGGTGATGCCGGCCAGGATCGAGAGCAGCGTCGTCTTGCCGGCGCCGTTCGGCCCGAGCACGGCGAGCAGCTCCCCGGCCTGCACGTCCAGGCTGACGTCGCGCAGGGCGCGCCGCTCCCCGAACGACTTGGAGAGGCCGTCCACTTCGAGCACGGGACCGGCCCCCCGCGCCCGCGGTGGGTTCTCGCTCATCGACCGAAAGCTAGTGGCAAGGCGGCTCAGGCGCGACGGCGGTCATCTACGCTGCCGCGCTGTGCGCCTGCTCTTCATAGGGGACGTCGTCGGCAGGCCGGGCCGGGAGACCCTGGCGGCGGCGATGCCCGGGCTTCGGGCCGACCGGATGCCGGACCTGGTCGTCGCCAACGGCGAGAACGCCGCGGGCGGCGTGGGGATCACCAAGGAGACGGCGGAGGAGATCTTCGCGGCGGGCGTCGACGTGATCACGCTCGGCAACCACACCTATCGGCACCGAGAGGCCTATCCCTTTCTCAACTCCGAGCAGCGGATCGTGCGGCCGGCGAACTTCCCGGCCCAGAATCCAGGGCGCGGCCACACGATCGTCGAGGCCGCCGGGATGCGGGTCGCGGTGATCAACCTGAGCGGGCAGATGCACCTGCAGGTGGAGCGAAATCCGTTCACCGCGATCGACGAGCTCCTCGGCTCCCTCGGGGGGGCGGCGGACGCGATCGTCGTCGACTTCCACGCCGAGCTCACCAGCGAGAAGGTCGCGATGGGCTGGCACCTCGACGGGCGCGTCGCGGCCGTGCTCGGCACCCATACTCATGTCCCGACCGCCGACTACCGGGTCCTGCCCGGCGGCACGGCTCACATCACCGACGTCGGCATGACCGGCTCGCGGGCCGGCGTGATCGGCGTCCGCCGCGAGCAGGCCCTAGAGGCCTTCCGGACGCAGATGCCGGTGCGCTTCGACACCGCGGACGAGGACGTCTGGCTGATGGGCGTCGCGGTCGAGATCGGCGACGACGGGCTCGCTCGCGGGATCGAGCAGATCCTCCTCCCGGTCTCCACGTAGCGGGACGACCCCGCTCGCCAGCAGGGCGACCAGCAGGAACGGCAGGAACCACGGGATGTAGAGGTAGAACCAGTGGTCGATCGTCAGCTCCATTCCGATCAGCACCGCCGCGCCCAGGGCGGCCACCGTGACGTGATCGCGGCGGCGCGGCCGGAAGGCGACCAGCACCGCGAGCACGACGACCGCCGCCTTGACCAGGGTCTGCAGCCAGCCGAGCGAGTGATCCTGGCCCCAGATGCTGAACGGCGAGTCGCGGCCTCCCTGCTCGCCGATCGTGCGGTGCCAGAAGGTCGAGAGGCCTGGGTCCTGCAGTGCCTGGAATGAGACGACTAGGACCGTCGCCGCGAAGGCGATCGTGAAAGGAAGCACGACTCTGGCGTACCTGCGCGCGGGTCCTGTCGCCGCAGAGGCGCGGCGGTGCTCCGTTGCCCCGTACGTCGCGAACAGCGGGCCGAGGGCCAATGGCGCGAACTTCGTCAGCCCCGATAGCGCGAGCGTGATTCCGCGCGGGATCGGAGAGGTCAGGCAGAGCAGGGCCGCGACCAGGGTGAGGGAGACGAGCGCGTCGTTGGTGTTCGACTCGAGCGCGTAGGCCGTATAGGGACAGGCCGCCCAGCCGAAGGCGAGCAGTATCCCGAGCTCGGTCCCCCGCCGGCCCCGGCGGAGGCGGCGCCCGATCAGGAAAAGCCCGGCGATGGTGGCCAGGTCGACGAAGATCGAGGCCGCATGCGCGGCCGGCAGGTCGTCCCAGGTGCCGCTCCAGGGAAAGACCTGCTCGAAGGGCACGTACGCGTAGTAGGCGACCGGCCCGTAGGTGTCCCCCGACTGGTCGTCGCCGGGGAAGTTGGCGTAGATCGGCTCTCGGTCGGCGATCCGGTCCGCGCCGATCACCCCCGAGTAGCCCACATCGATCACGTTCGAGTCGGCCACGTTGAGCGCCACCCGCCCCGCCACGAGGAACACCGTGGCGACCGCCAGGACGGCGATCGGCAGCGAAGGGCGCAGCCCCGACCCACGACGGCGCCTGAAGCCGAGCCAGAGCCCCCGGCCGAGCAGGTAGAGGAGCGGCGGATAGGCGAGCGGAACCGAGACGCCGATGTTCCCCCGGTTGAAGAAGTAGTGCGAGAGCCCGAAGCCGGCGACCACCACGATCAGGTCCAGGTGCGCAAGCCGGAAGGGACGGCGCCAATCCAGCAGCCCGAGGACGAAGATCCCGCAGAGCGGCAGCCAGATATAGGGGGCGTTGATCATCCGCCCGAACGCGCCCGGGTAGCCCCGCGCCATGCGCCAGGCGATCTGGTATCCGGTCCATGATTCGACGACCTTGGCGGTGTTCGGGTCGACGACGACCTGGACGACCTCCTTATCGCCGGTGAAGAAGCCGACCTCCCAGAGGCCCGTGCTCTCGTTGCGGCTGGCCGACGGAGTCAGGTCCGGGTGCTGCTCGGCCGCCGCGACGGCCTTCGGATCGAGCCTGGCGATCTCGGTCGCCCTCGTCTGATCGATCTTCGGCTGCTGCCCGCGCTCCTGGGCCCTCGCGGCACTCGCCAGCAGCAGGGTGAGGATCAGCGCGAGGGCAGCGGCGAGAGGGAACGCCCTTCTCAGGCGAACGTCCACAGCTTGTTGCCGACGAAGTTGAAGGGCATTGCGATCGCGACGGCAACCGCCTGCGAGGGGATGTCGCCCATCCCGCTGCGGATCAGCAGCTCGAGCGCCACCAGGTTGATCAAGAGGGCCAGCACGCTGACGGTGAAGAAGCGGGCCGCCTGGAACCCGGCGTGGCCGTCCTTGGCGTCGAAGGTCCAGTGTCGGTTCCACCAGAAGTTGTTGGTCACCGCGACGCAGAAGGCGATGATCGCGGCCAGGATGTGGTGAATGTCGAACGGCCCGACGGCGAGGGCGAACACGGCCAGGTTGACGACGTAGCCGGAGGCCCCCACCACGCCGAACTGGAGGAGCTGGATCCAGTTCCCGGGCTTGAGGGTCCCGCGCCCGATGCGCTTCGCGGTCCCAACCGGGGTCATCCCTGCGGCCTCCCGCCGTCCAGGCCGAAGTGCTTCAGGATCACCGGTGCCAGATCCCGCAGCGCCCATTGCTGCCGCCTACCCGGGTCATTCGGTCCACAACCGACGAAGACCACCGGGGCCAGCGAGTCCCCGCGGCCGAGCGAGCCATGGCTGCCACCTCCCGCGTGGCTGATGCCCCCCCAGTCGACGCACTCGTAACCCTCGGCGGCGGAGATCAGGACGTCGCCGGCGTGCGGAGAGGTGAGCGCCGACCAGAGGCGGGCCAGGCCGTCCGGATACTCGTGGGACTCGAAGCGACCGCGGGTGATGTCGCCCGCAAGGGCCTCCGGCTCACCGCTCACGTGCCAGGAGTTCCCGCGCACGTCGCGCAGCTGCCCGCCGGGGCGGAAGCGGAGCTCGTATCCGTTCCGCTCGACGACCGCGTCGAGCGCGTCTGGATCCTCCAGGCCGACGCCGGTGCGGCGGACCGGAGTCCCGTCCTCCGACGCGAGCCAGGTCACCAGGTCGACGCCGGTCAGCTCGCGGAGGCGAAGCCGCGCGCGCTCGTGGGTGACCGGATGTCGGTATCCGGCGTCGAGGATGTAGACGGCGCCGGCGCGTGAGGTCGGGCTGACGGCGATCTCTGCGTCCTCGGGCCGGTCCGTGTTCGGCTGGAGGACGGCCCAGTCCTCGCCCAGCTCATCCGCGAGCGGCAGGCCGTGCTCGACCGCGGTCTGCGCGTGATCGGCGGTGAGCATCACCGCGTGCTCTTCCAGGAAGGCGTCGAGGCCACCCCCGGCCTCGACGATGCGCGAGAACATGGCGTCCGCCTTCGCGATCGAGTCGAGGGTCGCCTCGGGTCCGTGCCGGTGGGAGTGAAAGTCGTTGTCGGGCAGGCTGAAAAGAAGGAAGTCATAGGCGCCTTCGCGGACCAGCTCCTCCGCGACGCAGGCGGAGTACTCGTCGCGGGTTCCCGGCCGAGTGAACGTCGGGCCGCAGCCGGTGGCCCGGCTGGCGTAGAGGTCCCCGTAGAAGAACTCGTCGGGACCCCAGACCGCGTGCCGGAAGTTCGCCGCTGCCGCGGCGCGCTTCGCCAGGCCCTCGAGTCCGAGCTCGTGGCGGTGGCGCCCTCGGTAGATCAGGAAGGGAGTGGTCGCCGTCCGTATCCCGGCGTCGCCGAGCCGCTCGAAGACCGTCGGCGCCTGCCAGCTCAGGTGATCGAGATTCATGTTGTAGACGAGGTCGTACATCGCCCGGAAGAGCCCGAATGTTCGGGTCGCCTCGAAGGACGAGCCGTACTCGATGTAGCGGCGCTCGATCCGGTGGTACCAGTTCATTCCCACCACCCAGTGGCCGGCCGGGCCCGTCCCGGTCATCATCTCCGAGCTCGCCACCGGTGTCACCGAGGGGAAGCTCGAGACGCAGTCCGGCACCATCTCGCCCCGCTCGAGCAGCGCCCCGAAGGTCGGGGCCTGATCGCTCTCGATCGCCCGGACGAGCATCTCGGGGTGCATCGCGTCGACCACGACGAGGACCAGCTTGCGCTGCACTACCCGCTCCCTCGGCCTGTCATCTAGCGGAGGACTCGCAGGCCCTCATGCTTGCGCTCGGCCTGCCGCCGGCGCGAGAGCCACAGGAAGGTCAGTGCGACCAGGGCGAGGAGTGAGAACGGCTCGAGGACCAGGCTGATCCCCGCGACGGCGACGGCCGCCAGGACGACGATCACGGTCACTCCGCTCGGTGCCTGGACCTCGGCTCCCGTCACCTGGTCCCGCTGCCTGCGGATCGCGCCCGCCGCCACGTCGCGGGTGATGACTGCCGCGAGCCCGGCTCCGAGCACTCCCACAGGCAGGGCGGGCCAGAGCGGCTCATCCGCCCCGTTCAGCGCGGCGCCGGCGGCCAGGACGCCGATCGGCGCGGCTCCGACGATTGCACCCCAGGTGGGCATGATCGGAGGGAAGACGACTCCGAGGATGAGTCCGGCGGCAATGGCCAGTCCCAGCCCCTGGCAGATGGCGAGGAACATGGTCGGGGCCGGAGGCTACAGGGCATCCGATCGACGCCAGTTCCGCTTCACGCGCTTCGATCGTCTCCGCCACACTGTCCGCCATGACCGAGCCTTCCGAGGAGCGGCGGGACGACCGCAGCACCGGCGCTCCGCGCCGGCGCCGGGCCCACACCACGTCGCGGGACCTCGAGCGCTACGCCGGCCTGTTCGCGAAGCGCACCCAGGTGATGCGCTCCTCGGCGATGCGCGACCTGATGGCGATCACCGCCCGTCCTGAGGTGATCTCGCTGGCGGGCGGCCTGCCGGACACCTCCACCTTCCCCGCCGAGAGCTTCGCCGCCCAGATGACCCGGATCGCGCACGAGTCCTCGGCCGAGGCCCTCCAGTACGGGCCCACCGAGGGCTTCGGGGAGACCAAGGACTGCATCGTCGAGGTGATGGCGGCGGAGGGCATGGCCCCCGACCCCGACGACCTGATCGTGACGACAGGCGGACAGCAGGCGATCGACCTGATCACCAAGACACTCGTCGACCCCGGCGACCCGGTGATCTGCGAGGCTCCGACCTATCCGGGGGCGGTGCCCACCTTCTGCAGCTACGAGGCCGAGGTCCACCAGGTGCGCACCGATGACGCGGGGATGATCATCGACGAGCTCGAGGAGTTGCTCGCCGCGCTCGCCCGGGCCGGCCGGCGTCCGAAGTTCATCTACTCGGTGCCGAGCTTCCAGAACCCGGCGGGAGTGACGCTCTCGGAGGAGCGGCGGCGGCGGCTCGTGGAGCTGGCCCGCGAGCACGAGGTACTAATCGTCGAGGACAATCCCTACGGGCTGCTCCGCTACGACGGCGAGCCGCAGCCGACCCTTTACAGCCTCGACGGCGGCGACTACGTGCTCTATCTGGGCACGCTCTCGAAGATCCTCTCCCCCGGCATTCGGATCGGATGGGTAGCGGCCCCGCCCCCGGTGCTGGAGAAGATCGGGCTCGGCAAGCAGGCCGCGGACCTCTGCACCTCGACCCTGAGCCAGTACTTCGTCCGCGAGTACTTCGGCGAGGGCCGCTGGCGCGACTACATCGGCGACCTGGTGACGATCTACCGCGAGCGACGCGACGCGATGCTCGATGCCCTTGAGGAGCACTTCCCGGAGCAGTCCGTCTGGACCCGACCCGAGGGCGGTCTCTTTCTCTGGGCGACGCTTCCCGACTACATCGACACGACCGACCTGCTTGCGAAAGCCTTGCGTGAGAACGTGGCCTTCGTCCCCGGCCGGAGCGCCTTCGCGGACGGCCTGCGCGGTGCTTCCTCGATGCGGCTCAACTTCTCGGCGTCCGGCGAGCAGGAGCTGCGGGAGGGCGTTCGCCGGATCGGAGCCGTGATCTCCGAGCAGGTCGAGCTCTACGAGACCATCACCGCCGAGCACCGCGTTCCGCCGCCTGGGCCCGAGGAGGACGAGCCAGGGGGCGACGTCGTGCCGATCCCGAGGCGCCGGTGAAGGTCGCCGTCCTCAAAGGAGGCAGCTCATTGGAGCGCGGCGTCTCGCTGCGCTCCGGCGCTCGGGTCGAGGACGCCCTCGGCGAGCTCGGCCACGAGGTGGCCGCGATCGACGCCGGCCATGACCTCGTCGGCCGGCTCCGGGATCAGCGGCCCGACGTCGTCTTCATCGCGCTGCACGGGCCCGGCGGCGAGGACGGCACCGTGCAGGAGCTGCTCGAGATCCTCGACCTTCCCTACACCGGGCCGGGCGTCGCCGCCTGCGCCCTCTGCATGGACAAGGTGGCGGCGAAGCACGAGATGCGCGCCGCGGGCATCTCCACCCCCGACTGGGCTGCGTTCAACGCGACCGCCTTCCGCGAGCTCGGCGCGGGCGACACGCTCGAGGAGATCGAGGCTCGGCTCGGCTTCCCCCTCGTCGTCAAGCCCGCGAGCCAGGGCTCCTCTCTCGGCGTCGAGTTCGCCGCAAAGCGCGAGCAGGTGCCGCAGGCGCTGGTCGCGGCGTTCAGCTACGACGACCGCGTGCTGCTCGAGCGCTACGTGAAGGGCCGGGAGCTGGCGGTCAGCGTGCTCGACGGCGAGGCGCTGCCGATCGTCGAGGCGAAACCCCGCGACCAGGACTTCTTCAACTTCGAGGCCCGCTACGAGATCGGGCGCACCGACTATGTCTGTCCCGCGGAGCTCGAAGAGGCGGAGACTCGTCGGGCACAGGAGCTCGCCGCCCAGACCTACGAGACGCTCGGCTGCACCGGCTTCGCCCGGGTCGACCTTATGCTCGGCGAGGCCGGTCCAGAGGTCCTCGAGGTGAACGCCATCCCCGGCCTCACCGACACCAGCCTCTTCCCGATGGCGGCGGAGGCGGCCGACATCGGCTTCACCGGACTGGTCGAGCGGATCCTGGCCTCGGCGCGCGAGCGGCCGGCGCGCGAGGTTACCCTGCGGGTCTGACGAGCTAGACCTCGCCCTCGCCTTGGGCGAAGTCCTCGGGTGTGACGTTGTCGAGGAAGTCCTTGAACTTCTCGACGACCTGCTCGGTGTCCTCGACCTCCTCGCCCTCGAACTCGATCGCCGACTCCTCGATCACATCGTCCGCGGCGAAGATCGGCGCCGAGGTGCGGACCGCGAGGGCGAGCGCGTCCGAGGGCCGGGAGTCGATTTCGAGCTCGGAGCCGTTCATCGAGATCGTGATCGAGGCGAAGAAGGTGTTGTCGCGCAGCTCGGTGACCGAGACCTTCTCGCACTTCGCGTCCATCTGATCGAGCACTTCCGAGAGCAGGTCATGGGTCATCGGCCGGGGAGTCGACGCCCCCTGCAGCTTCATCAGGATCGCGGCGGCCTCCGGGTGACCGATCCAGATCGGCAGGAACTTGTTGCCATCAACGGTCTTCAACAGAACGATCGGCTGCTTGCCGACCATGTCGAAGCTCACTCCGTAGATGGTCATCCGCTGCACGAAAGGTCTCCTCAGGCGTCCGCAGGAAGTATAGGAGCGGGCCCACAGCTCCCCAGAGACCCGATCCGGCGCCCTTCGCGCCGTCCCGTCGTCTCGTGGCAATGCGGCGGAGAGAGTGGGCGATCCTGGACTCGAACCAGGGACCTCTTCCTTATCAGAGAAGCGCTCTAACCGACTGAGCTAATCGCCCGCGGCTCGCGATTCTAGCTCCCGGATCAGGAGCGCCGGCGAAGGCGTTTGGCGAGCGACTCGAGCTCGCCGAGATCCTCGAAGCGAAGCTCGGCCCTGACGCCGTCGCCGTCGCGGCGCACCCGGACATCCTGGCCGAGCGCCGAGCCGAGCAGGTCCTCGGCCTCCGTCATCGCGGCGCGCTCCTCGGCCGAAATTCGTCCCCCGCTCGTCTTCTTGCGGCGAGCGACGCCCCCGTTCGCCCGGCGCTCGGTGTCGCGGACCGACCAGCCCTCGCTCGCCGCCTGCTTGGCGAGCCTCGCGCGGCGGTCCTGGTCGCGGACCTGGAGGATCGCGCGGCCGTGGCCCTCGCTGAGCTGGCCCTGCTCGAGCAGCGCGAGCACCGGGTCCGGCAGATCCAGCAGCCGGATCAGGTTGGAGATCGCTGCGCGGCTGCGACCGACCCGGCGGGCGAGCTCCTCCTTGGAGATGCCGAGGTCGTCGACGAGCGCGGCGCAGGCCCGCGCCTCTTCCACCGGGTTGAGATCCTCGCGGACCATGTTCTCGATCAGCGCCGCCTGCAGGCGCTCGTCCTCGGGCGAGGTGCGGACCACCGCCGGGACGCGGTCGATGCCCGCCTTCTGGGCGGCGCGCCAGCGCCGTTCGCCGGCGACCAGCTCGTAGCGGCCGTCGTCGAGCGGCCGGACGATCAGGGGCTGCAGCAGGCCCACCGAGCCGATCGAGCCCGCGAGGGCATCGAGCGCCGTGGCGTCGAACTTGGCGCGCGGCTGGTCCGGATTGGGTTCGATCTGGGTGACCTCGAGCTCGCGGAGCTCCGGCCCGCCGGCACCGGTCTCGGGTAGGATCGCGGCGAGCCCCCTCCCCATGCCGCGGCGCCGCTCGGCCATCAGGCGGCCTCCCTCTCGGGCATTCCCAGAGAGAGAATTTCGTCGGCAAGGGCGCGGTAGGAGCGTGCGCCCGTCGACTTCGGATCGTGCTCGCTCACCGGGATGCCGTAGCTGGGCGCCTCGGCGACGCGGATGCTCCGAGGGACGACGGTCTTGAAGACCCGGCCGGGCCAGTGCTCGCGCAGCTCCCGCTCGACGTCGTGTGCGAGGCGGGTGCGGTCGTCGTACATCGTGAGGACGACGCCCGCCACCTGGAGCGAGGGGTTGAGCGAGCGCTGCACGAGCCGCACCGTGTCCAGGAACTGGACCAGTCCCTCCAGGGCGAGGTACTCGGCCTGGACCGGGACGATCACGCGGTCCGCGGCGGCCAGGGCGTTGACGGCGACGGGTCCGAGCGACGGCGGGCAGTCGAGCAGCGTGTGGGCGAAGCGCTCCCTGAGGGGCCCGAGCCCGTCGCGGAGGCGCGTCTCGTAGCCGTGCGCTCGCGGCAGCTCGACCGAGGCTCCGGCGAGATCCACATGCGCCGGGACGATCCACAGGTTGTCCGGGCCCGCGGGTCGCGCCGCCTCCGCCACGGAGACCTCTCCAGTGAGGCAATCGTAGGACGACGGGGCCGAGTTCTTCGGCAGGCCGAGGGCGACCGTTGCGTTGCACTGCGCGTCGAGGTCGACGATCAGGGTCTGCTGTCCGTCGCCGGCGACGCAGGCGCCCATGTTGACCGCGGTCGTCGTCTTGCCGACGCCGCCCTTCTGGTTAGCGATCGCGTAGACGGTTCCCATTGAGTTCGTTCGGGTCAGTTTCGTTCGCTCCCGAACGGCCGCTTCGCCGCCATACCGGGGCGTCGCGGCAGCCCGTTCGGAGTCGGTCCATTCTTGCGGAGCAGGTGGATGTGTCGGTCGCGGCTCGCGGGATAAGGCTGCACCGAGCGGATCTCGATCGGCTCCATCGCCACCCGATCGGCCGCTCGAGCCGCCTCGTCCTCCTCATCCGGATCGCGCGCGCCCTTCCAGGCGACGAGCGCACCCCCTTCCCGGAGGAGCGGCGAGGCGAGCTCCGCCAGAGTCGCGAGCCGGCCCACGGCCCGGGCCGTGACCGCGTCATAGGCCTCCCGGCCGTCCGCGGCCGCCCAATCCTCGGACCGCTCGCAAACGACGGCGGTGTTGGCAAGCCCCATGCGCTCGACCGCCTCGCGGAGGAACTCGCATTTGCGCTCGACCGACTCGACCAGGTCGAACCGGGCGTGGGCCAGCGCCGCCGCCAGGGCCAGCCCGGGCAGTCCGGCCCCGCTCCCCAGATCCGCGATCCGGGCGGCTGACAGGATGGGGTCGAGCTCCAGCACACTCAGCGAGTCGGCGATGTGGACATCGCGGGCCCGCGGCACGGTCGATGAGGCAACCGGCGCGCGCGGGTCGGCGAGCAGCCGCTCGAGCTGATCGAGGGCCGGCTCGGCCGCGGGCGGGATCGAGCTCAATCGGAGACGAGCGGCGCGACGACCACGTAGCGATTGGGCTCGTCGCCCTCGCTGTAGGTCTCGACCTCCGGACGGTCGCGCAGGTGCTCGTGGACGACCCTGCGCTCGTTCGAGCCCATCGGGTCCATCTCGACCGCGGCCCCGTGGCGGACGGCATCCTCGGCGGCCATGTCGGCGCGCCGGCGCAGGGACTCCCCCTGGCGGCGCCGGTATCCAGCGGCGTCCACGGTGACGCGCTTGCGGTCCTGCCGGCCCCGGAAGGCGGCCTGGTAGCAGAGCAGCTGCACCGCGTCGATCGTCTGCCCGTGGCGGCCGATCAGCAGGCCGACGTCCTCCCCGTCGACGTCGGCATGAATCTCTTCGTCGCCCTCGTCGACGGAGACCGAGGCCTCGAGGTCGAGCTCCTCGACGATCCGCTCGAGCACGATGCGGACCCGCTCGGTCGGCTCCTCGGGCAGGACCGCTTGCTCAGACTGCGTCTCTCCTTCGGCCACGTCGGGCAGTCTAGGCGTGCCGGACGGCCCCCGGCATTCTCCGCCCCGAGCTACCGACGCCGCTTGCGCTTCCGCGGCGGTGGCGGAGGCGGTTTGGTGGCCCGTACCTCCTCCGGAGTGGGCACCGCCGGAATCGGCCAGACGAAGTGAATCACCGTCTGCTGCACGATCTGCCAGACGCCCGAGGCGATGAAGTAGACGGCGATGCCGGCGGGTGCGTTCGGGATCAGGAAGACGGTGACCAGGGAGAAGATGCCGGCGAACAGGTAGCGCTGGCTGGCGCCGCCAGTGGTCTGCGGCGAGGGCGTGAAGATGATCAAGGCGAAGGTGCCGGCCACGGCGAGCACGATCAGGGCGATCGACTCGGCGCCGGTCGGATGCTCGCCGAGATGCTTGACGAAGAGCCAGCCGGGGTCGCCGGAGTCGATCAGCTCGTCCTTGAACATGTCGCTGCGGAGCAGCTGATAGAGCGCGATGAAGACCGGGAACTGGAAGACCAGCGGCAGGCAGGCCGAGAGCGGGTTGACCCCGTGCTCCTGGAAGAGCGCCATCTGCTCTCGCTGCATGCGCTGACGGTCGTCCTTGTACTTCTCCTGGATCTCCTTCAGGTACGGCTGCAGCGCCTGCATCTCGCGCATGCCGTGCATCGACCGGAGGGTGAAGGGCAGCACGACGAGCCTCGAGAGCCAGGTGATGAAGACGATCCCGAGCCCCCAGGTGACGCCGTTGTCGTGGAACCAGACGATGACGTCGTTGAAGAGGTTCTCGATCGGGCTGAGGATGTTGGCGTCGAGCGGCACCGTGGAGTTCTACGTGAGATCAGGGTGGGTGGTCGATGCGGCCGCGGTGTTCGTGGCGGCCGTTGATGGCGAAGCCGCACGCTCGGATCGCGTGGGGGTGTTGCGAAAGAGCCGACGGTCGGAGAGCTCGTCGACGCCGCCGTGGCTGAAGGGGTTGCAGCGCAGCAGCCGCCAGACGGCCAGAATCGGGCCGCGGGCGGGGCCGAGCTCGCGGATCGCCTCGACCGCGTAGGCCGAGCAGGTCGGGTAGTAGCGGCAGCGCGCGGCGAGGTTCGGGGAGATCCAGCGCTGGTAGAGCCGGATCGGCGCGATCAGCAGGGCGGTCAGCAACCGTTTCACGACAAACGCTCCTCGCCTGCCGCCTCCCGCATGAGCTCGGCCAGCGAGCGGCGGACCCCCTCCTGGCCCTCGCGCTCGAGCAGGCCCTCGACCCCGGGGCGAGCCACGATCACGTAGTCGCGGCCGGCCTGAATCAGATCGGAGAGCTCCCAGAACGCCTCCCGCACGGCGCGACGCACCTTGTTGCGGGTCACCGCCTTGCCGATCTTCCGACCGACCGAGAGTCCCAGCCTGGCGTCGTCATCCGACTCGTCGCGGCGCGCGAAGGAGTAGACGACCAGGAAGCGGTTGGCGGTCGAGCTCCCCTCCCGATAGACTCGATCGAAGTCGCCGCTCCGCGAGAGCCGGCGCCTGCGCGCGTCGGGGCGGCCCTCAGAGCCCAACGTTAGGGAGTGAGGCGCTTGCGGCCCTTCTGACGCCGGCGCCTCAGGATCGCGCGACCCGATCGGGTGCGGCTGCGCGCTCGGAAACCGTGGGTCCGGGCTCGCTTGCGCTTCTTCGGCTGGTAGGTCCGCTTCATAGAAAGGGCCCCATCGAGAGGGCCAGGGGCACGGCAGTATAGGCCGTGACCGGACCGGCCCTCCCGCATTCGGGACCCCGAGAAAGACCGCTTGCGGTTTTCGCCGCGTTTTGCACGGAGGGTGGCGGCGCCACTCCTTCGACGCCCCGGGCCGAGCCTATGATCGGCCGCTCGGCCGCATTCCGGTGATGGACGACGAAGGAGGACCAGGTTCAGGGGCAGGACGGTGATGTTCGCGAGGACCTGGCGAGGTCCTGGGACGAGATCCAGCGGGAGCTGGCCGCCTCCCTCCCGGAGGACACCTACCGCCTCTGGTTCTCCACCCTCTCCCCGGTCTCCCGGCGCGGCGCGACCCTCTATCTGACCGGCCCACCGCGGGTGATCCGCTGGGTCAGCCGCCGCTACCTCGAGCTGCTGCGGGCGGCAACCGCCAGGTCCGTCGAGGGCATCCGCGACGTCGAGCTGGTCTCGCCCAGCGCCGCGCCCGCGGGTCCCCGCGCCGCCGAGGCCGCCTCCCGGGTCACCCTCAACCCCGACTACACCTTCGAGCGCTTCGTGATCGGGCCGGGGAACCAGCTTGCTCACGCCGCCGCGCTGGCGGTTGCCGAGGCGCCCGGCGAGGCGTACAACCCCCTCTTCCTCCACGGGCCGCCCGGACTCGGCAAGACCCACCTGCTCGGATCGGTCGCCAACTACCTGAGCCGCCACAGCCCTCAGCTCACCGTCCACTACACCACCGCGGAGTCCTTCACCAACGAATTCGTCTCCTCCCTCAACGGCGCCGCCATCGAGGACTTCAAGGAGCGCTACCGCCGCGCCGACGTCCTGCTGATCGACGACGTCCAGTTCCTTCAGGGGAAGGCCCGCACCGCCGACGAGTTCTTCCACACCTTCAACGCGCTCTATGAGGGCGGCGCCCAGCTCGTGCTGACCGCGGACCGGGTGCCGGCGGAGCTCAAGGACCTGGCCGACCGTCTCCGCGATCGCTTCGAGTGGGGACTGACGGTCCCGCTCGATCCGCCCGACCTCGCCACCCGCCTGGTCTTCCTCGGCAACCTCGCGAAGGAGCAGAGCGAGGCTCTCCCACCCGACGCGCTGCGCGCCCTGGCCTCCAAGACCTCGCCGAACCTCCGCGTCCTCAAGGGAGCGCTGACGCGGGTCGTCGCGATCTCCTCCCTCACCGCCTCCGCCGTCACCACCGCCTCCATCGAGAACGCCCTTCCCGCCGAGACCATCTCGCCACCGGCGCCCAAGGAGCTCCAGGCCCGGCAGGTGCAGGAGGCGGTGGCCGCCCGGCTCGGGCTGACCGTCGACGAGCTCCTCTCCCCCAGCCGGACCGCGCCCATCGCCCGCGCCCGTCAGCTCGCCATGTTCCTGACCCGCGAGCTCACCGATCTGTCCCTGCCGGCCATCGCCCACGCCTTCAACCGGCGCGACCACACCACCGTCCTGCACGCCATCCGCCGCGTCGAGCGCAGCGCCCTCGAGGACGCGACCGTCTCGCGCGCCCTCGAGGAGCTCACCTCGGAGTTACGTTCGGAGCCGGTTGATTCGGGACCTGACTGATCGTGACCGAACCGGCTGAAAGAATCGAAGAGGAGGCTGTCCACATATCCACCCTATCCACAACCCTTACTACTCCTAGGGATGCCCAACAACCAGCGATGAAGATCAACACCACAAGGCAATCGCTTCTCGATGCGCTGCTCGTCGTCTCCAGGGCGGTCTCAGCGCGCGCCGCCCTGCAGGCTCTCTCCGGGATCCTGATCACCGCTGACGGGGAGGCGCGGCTGCGCGCCACCGACATGGAGCTCGGGCTCGAGGTCGGCCTGGAAGGCGAGCTCGAGGGTGGCGGCTCCGTCGTCCTGCCGGGGCGGCTGCTGGTCGAGGTCGTCCGCTCGCTGCCGGACGGGCCGGTCTCCGTCGCCCTGCGCGAGGCCGAGCGGGACATCGAGCTGAGCGCCGGCTCCTCGCGCTTCCACCTCCGCACCTTGCCCGCCGATGATTTCCCGCGCTTCCCCGAGGCGGAGGGCGACCCGGCGGAGCTGCCGGCCGCTCCGCTCCGGGACACCATCAATCGCGTGGCGCGGGCGGCTTCGCGGGACGAGGCGCGCCCCGTCCTCACCGGCGTCCTCGTGACGGTGGAGGGCGAGGAGATGACGATGGTCGCCACCGACTCCTACCGGCTCGCGGTGAAGACGACCAAGCTCGAGACCTCGGTGGGCGAGCGGCTGGAGGCCAACGTGCCCGCCCGAGCCCTGCGGGAGCTCGCACGGCTGATCGAGGCGGGTGGGGAGGACTTCCTGCGGGTCTGGCTGACCCGTAACCAGGCGATCTTCCGCGTCGGTCCGACCTCGCTCAGCTCCCGCTTGATCGATGGTCAGTTCCCGAACCATCAGCAGCTGCTGCCGGAGTCCTACGAGCACGAGGTGAAGCTGCCGCGGACCGAGTTCCTCGAGGTGACCCGACGTGTCTCTCAGCTGGCGCAGCGGAACGCGGCGCTTCGCCTCTCCTTCTCCGACGGCGAGCTGGTCGTCTCCGCCGAGACCCCGGACCTGGGGGACGCGCGCGAGGCGCTTCCGGCCCCGTACTCGGGGGAGCTGCTCGAGATCGGCTTCAACCCGGAGTTCGTCAGGGATGGACTCGAGTCGATCGATGCCGACGAGGTGATCCTCAAGCTGATCTCGCCGCTGCGCCCGGGCCTGCTGGAGCCGGCCGGGGCAGATGACTTCAGCTACCTCGTGATGCCGATTCGCCTCAACGTGTAGGGCGTCTTGGTCGTCGGCGGAGTCGAGTGCCGGGGGTTCCGCAACCTCGCCGACGGCCACACCCCCGTCGCGGACGGCATCGTCGTGGTGCATGGGGCGAATGGCGCCGGCAAGACCAACCTGATCGAGGCGATCTATTTCGGCCTCACCGGCCGTTCGTTTCGGGCCGGCAACGACCGCGACATGATCCGCTTCGGCGAGCAGGGCGCGCGCGTCGAGCTCGATCTGGCGCACGGCGACCGGCTGCTGGCGGCGCTCGACCGCTCCGGTGAGCGGCGGCACCTGATCGCCGGCAGGCCACTGGCGGGCACGCCGAACGAGCGCCCGCTGGTGAGTGTGTTCCATCCTGAGCGGCTACAGCTGGTCAAGGGATCGCCGGCCCATCGCCGGGCTCACCTCGACCGTCTCTGCGGAGCGATCTGGCCGGCCCGGGCGGAGCTCCGAAGCCGCTTCGGTCGCACCCTCGCCCAGCGAAACGCACTGGTGCACCGGATCCGCGCCGGTCTCGGGGGAGCGGAGTCGCTGCCCGCCTGGGACGAGCGTCTCGCCGCCGAGGCTGAGCCCCTGATGGAGGCGCGCGCCGAGGCGGTCGAAGCCCTCGCCGGCGGCTTCTCCGAACTGGCCGCCGCCCTCGGGCTCCCCGAGGCGGAGATCTCATACCGGCCGCGGGCAGGCGGGGGACGGGAGGAGCTCGCCGCGGAGCTCGCCCGCCGACGCACCGACGACCTGGGTCGCGCCTACACCTCCTACGGGCCGCAGCTCGACGAGATCGAGCTGCGCCTGGGCGGCAGGGCCCTGCGCCGCTTCGGCTCCCAGGGGCAGCAGCGCCTCGCGCTTCTCGCCCTGCTCTTCGCGGAGCGGGCCGCGCTGATCGAGGCGGGCCGGACGGCGCCGCTGATGCTGCTCGACGATGTGATGAGCGAGCTCGACCCGGATCACCGCCGGCTTCTCGTCTCCCTGCTGGGGAGCGGCGGGCAGTCGGTGATCACCGCGACCGAGTCGGCTCACGTGCCCTCGGCGGAGGCGGCACAGATCGAGGTATCGCGCGGGACCGTCACCGCGACCCGCGCGCTCAGGGCGGCGTGAGACGCCGGCGCACACCGCGGCCGATCTCCGCGGCCATCAGCGAGGCGCTCGACCGGGCGGAGCCGGCGACCCTGCTGGCGGCCGTGCAGAGCGCATGGGCGGGGGCGGTGGGAGAGGCGATCGCGCGAGAGGCCACCCCGGTGGCGGAGCGCTCGGGCGTCGTCACCGTGGCCTGCGCATCCTCGGCGTGGGCACAGGAACTCGACCTGCTCGGACCGCAGATCCTCGCCAAAATCAGGGCGGAGGTGCCGGCGGAGTCCCCTTTGGAGGCCCTTCGGTTCGTCACCTCGGCGGAATCCGCCTGATTTCTCGGTTTATGCGCGATTTGCAGGGAGTTTATGCCGTTACCCCGCGCTTTCCGGGGCGGCCGACTGGTAGACTTATGTGTACTTGAGTGAGGCCTCGACCCTCTTGTCCGCAAGGACTTTCCGAGCCGGGTCACGAAGGTCGAGGCGTCCCCTGATTGGACTGAAAGGAAGCTGAGTGGCGAAGACCTCCCAGCGTGGAGACGGCAGCAAGAAGAGCGCGAGCAAGGCGAAGGGCTCTTCGTACAGCGCCAAGGACATCACCGTCCTCGAGGGGCTCGAGGCGGTTCGCAAGCGACCCGGTATGTACATCGGCTCGACCGGCCCCAGAGGGTTGCACCACCTCGTCTATGAGGTTGTGGACAACTCCGTCGACGAGGCGATCGCCGGCCACGCCAAGCGGGTCACCGTGACCCTCCATCCCGACAACAGCTGCACCGTTGTGGACGATGGGCGCGGCATCCCGGTCGAGCGCCATCCCAAGCTTCGCAAGCCCGCGGCGGAGGTCGTCCTCACCACCTTGCACGCCGGCGGCAAGTTCGGCGACGGCGGCGGCTACAAGGTCTCCGGCGGGCTGCACGGCGTCGGCGTCTCCGTGGTCAACGCTCTCTCCGAGCGGCTCGACCTCGAGGTCTGGCGTGACGGGGCGGTCTGGACGCAGAGCTACGAGCGGGGCAAGCCTCTGGCCAAGTTCAAGAAGGGCAGGGCCGTCAAAACCACGGGCACGACCATCACCTTCCTGCCCGACATGGAGATCTTCGGCGACGAGATCGAGTTCGACTTCGAGACGCTCGCCGAGCGTCTCCGCGAAACGGCTTTTCTGACGCGCGGGCTGAAGGTCGAGTTGATCGACGAGCGGGGTGCCGGCGAGAAGGTCGAGTTCCAGTACAAGGGTGGCATCGCGGACTTCGTCAGGCACCTGAACGAGTCCAAGGATCCCCTGCATCGCAAGATCGCCTTCTTCGAGGGAGAGACCAAGGAGGGACAGATCGAGGTCGCGATGCAGTGGAACGCTTCCTACCAGGAGTCCATCTTCAGCTTCGCCAACAACATCAACACCCACGAGGGCGGCACCCATCTCTCCGGATTCCGGTCCGCCCTGACTCGCACCCTGAATGCCGTCGCGCGGAATCGCGGGCTCCTCAAGGACAACGACGAGAACCTCTCGGGCGAGGACGTCCGCGAAGGGCTGACGGCGGTCGTGTCGGTGAAGCTCGCCGACCCGCAGTTCGAGGGGCAGACGAAGACGAAGCTCGGCAACCCTCCGATCGAGGGTCTGGTCAAGGAGGTCGTCAACCGCTCGCTCGGCGAGTTCCTCGAGGAGAACCCGGCTGACGCCCGCCGGATCCTGGTCAAGGCGGTGGATGCTGCCCGCGCCCGCGATGCGGCCCGCAAGGCCCGCGACCTGACGCGGCGGAAGTCCGCCCTCGAGAACTCGACCCTTCCCGGCAAGCTCGCCGACTGCTCAGTGAAGGACCCGGCGATGGCGGAGCTCTTCATCGTCGAGGGGGACTCGGCCGGCGGCTCGGCGAAGCAGGGCCGCGACCGCAACACCCAGGCGGTGCTGCCGCTGCGGGGCAAGATCATCAACGTCGAGAAGAGCAGGATCGACAAGGTCCTCGCCAACAATGAGATCCAGGCGCTGATCACGGCGATCGGGACCGGCGTCCACGATGAGTTCGCCCTCGGGGAGGCGCGCTACCACAAGGTCGTCCTAATGACGGACGCCGACGTCGACGGAGCGCACATCCGCACCCTGGTGCTCACCTTCCTCTACCGGCAGATGCCGGAGCTGATCGAGGCGGGCTACGTCTACATCGCCAAGCCACCCCTCTACAAGCTCAAGCAGGGCCAGAGCGAGATCTGGATCGAGCGCGAGTCAGAGCTCGAGGAGCTGCTGCTCCGCGACAAGCTCGAGAACTTCACCGTGATGGACGCCGACGGCAAGCAGCGCAAGCTGAGCAAGCGCCGCTGGCAGGACCTGACCCGCCACTACAAGGCCTTCGAGGGCTGGCTCTCCACCCTGCGAGCCGAGTTCGGGCACGAGGTGATCGATTTCATCTCGGAGTCCCACCTGCTCGAGTCGCAGGCGAAGACGATGGTCGAGGCGGCGAAGGTGTTCAAGGCCAAGGACCCCAAGGATCGGCCCTACATCACCGCGCTGGTCAAGCAGGACAAGAGCGCCCTGGTGGTCAAGGGCACGCATCGACGGACCGGTCTCGCCCGGGAGCACCGGATGCGCAAGGAGCTCTTCGAGGACAACGCCTACGCCCAGCTGATCGAGGCCCACGCGAGGCTGCGCGAGCTGGTCGGCGAGCCGCCCTTCGTCGTCTCCCTGGGTGAGAAGGAGGGCGAGGCGGACTCCTTCGCGGAGCTCCGCCGGACGGTCCTGGAGCTCGCCCGCGAGGGGGTCCAGCTGCAGCGCTTCAAGGGCCTCGGGGAGATGAACCCCGAGCAGCTCCGCGAGACGACGATGGACCCGGCCAGCCGCACCCTCCAGCAGGTGGCGATCGACGATGCGGCCGCCCTCAACACCGAGCAGACCTTCTCGGACCTGATGGGGGATCAGGTTCAGCCGCGGAAGGACTTCATCGAGCGGCACGCACGGGACGTGAGGTTCCTCGATGTCTAGCCCCGCGCTCCCAGACGACGGCGGCACGTTGGACGCCCTGACGGGCAACGTCGAGCCGCGCGAGCTCGAGAAGGAGATGCGCTCGTCCTATCTCGATTACGCGATGAGCGTGATCGTCGGCCGGGCGCTCCCGGACGTGCGGGACGGCCTCAAGCCGGTCCACCGCCGGGTCCTCTACGCCATGCACGACCTCGGCCTGCAGCCCAACCGGCCGTACCGCAAGTGCGCCTTCATCGTCGGCGAGGTGATGGGTAAGTACCACCCGCATGGGGACTCGGCGATCTACGACACTCTGGTCCGCATGGCGCAGGACTTCTCCCTGCGCTACCCGCTCGTCGACGGCCAGGGCAACTTCGGCTCGATCGACGACGACCCGGCGGCGGCCATGAGGTACACCGAGGCTCGACTCGGCCCGCTGGCCACTCAGATGCTGCGCGACATCGACGCGGACACCGTCGACTTCGGTCCGAACTACGACGAGCGCACCAGGGAACCGCTGCTCTTGCCTTCCCGCTTCCCCAACCTGCTCGTCAACGGCGCGTCCGGGATCGCGGTGGGGATGGCGACCAACATCCCGCCCCACAACCTCCGCGAGGTGACCGGCGCCGTCAACGCGTTCATCGACGACCCGGAGGTCGACCTCAAGGGGCTGATGAAGCACGTCAAGGGCCCCGACTTCCCCGGCGGCGGAATCATCATGGGCACAGAGGGGATCCGCGACGCGTACGCATCCGGCCGCGGATCGGTCAGGGTGCGCGCGAAGGCCCACGTCGAGCCGCTCAGGGGCGGCAAGGAGGCGATCATCGTCACCGAGCTCCCCTTCATGGTCAAGAAGGGCGGCGAGGG